>JAEIGA010007130.1_pt1 | contig 17005 bp, 13 predicted proteins | sample 9270691 | NCBI WGS metagenome assembly JAEIGA01 (sample SAMN17057246, study PRJNA624740) | gut metagenome | biome: biome; isolation source: fecal sample | host: Bos grunniens | place: China: Xizang | collected 2019
AAAGGCCTTAATTTATAGAGATAAATTTGAGGACAATACCAATCTTAAAGCATGGACATATACGATTATGCGAAATACGTTTATCAACAACTATCGTAGGGCAGTAAAGTCGGCAACTATTATTGATAAGACCGAAGATGCTTACTATCTCAACAATTCGTCCAAGAGCGTATACGGTATGCCGGAGGCAGAGTTGAGTGTAAAGGAACTTGAGCAGGCTGTTGATGCTATTTCTGACGAGCAACGTATCCCTTTTTTGATGCAGTATCAAGGTTATAAGTACAAAGAAATTGCCGAAGAATTAAATCTCTCTATCGGTACAGTTAAAAGCAGAATATTCTTTTGTAGAAAAAAATTGATAAACCGACTAAAAGAATATTCAGAATAACAAGACTTTATTTCTCATGTTTTAGTGTAATAAATTTGTTTGTATTTTGCCGTTGGCGTCGTGATGATTGTCAACGGTTTTTTATTTAGGTAGGATGTAAAACAAAAAGAGAACAACTTTCGTTGTTCTCTTTTTGGGTGGGAGATGGGACTCGAACCCACGACCTTCGGAACCACAATCCGGCACTCTAACCAGCTGAGCTACACCCACCGTCTCGAAATCGTTTGCAAAAGTACTAATTTTATTTCAATCCACCAACTTTATTTCAATCTTTTTTATTGTAATCTTTATAAGATGTTGATTTATTGTATTGTATTTTTTGAATAATAATCTTTCTATTTGCTCAAAAATATGTGTTTTTTCTTTCTTCTTTATCCCTAAAATACAAAATTTGCACGTCTTTGATTCAAAAAATATAGGAATGAAGAACATATATCAGATGATTTGTGGACGATGGCGGTAAAGGTTTTGGGGCGGGTTGGACTGTCAATGTTTTGTATTTCAATAGATGTTGCAAAAAAAAGAACTTGCATACATTGGCTAAAAACACTATCTTTGCAAAGCCTTATTTTGAGGATTAAATCTGTTATAAGCCTGATGTATAAGTTTTTATATAATGTATGAGTGAATTGATATAATAAATTGATAAATTAAAAACTGAAATTTATGTTGAAAAGATTATTTAAATTTGGATTTTTTGCATCATTATTGATGTGTTCTGTTGCATCGTTTGCACAAGAAGAACTGATGAAATTGGAATCGAAACCGAAAAAAGAATTAGGTGCTTTTGACCTTTGGAGCGATTGGACGGTTGGGTTAAACGGTGGCCTTACCTTGCCGATAGAAAAGGTTGAAAATGCCGACAATTCGGCTTCATACGGTTTCAATTTGTATTTTTCCAAACAGCTCAACAGCCTTTGGAGTGTAGTATTTCAAGGCTCGATGCACGATGTGGGTAACGGAGTGGGTAAAAGTTTAGCTACTACTCTAGGTTGCTCGTTCTCTATAATGGATGCAATACAAGGTGCCGAAAGAGAAGCAAAATGGAATGTTTTGGCTTTGGCCACCATTGGTTTGGGTTTTGATAAATCCGGAACTTTGGTGCAAAGTTTTGGAAACGTTTACGAAATGCTAAATGTAGGCCTTAGAGGAAGCTGGATGGTTTCTGAACATTGGATGGCTACTATTGATGCAGCGTTGTATGCTCCTTTTGGTATCAGAGGTGCCGAAACGGGATTCAAAGCCATGTATTCCAACATCTCGGTAGGTGCTGTATATAAGTTCTAAGTCTGAGGCTTTGGTGTGATATTCGATATGCATCGCAACAATGGTTGTGGTGCATATTTTTTTGTCCCATAATATTTACCCTCCTTGTCCGTAATATATTTTTTACCATACCCTACGCTAAAAGTTCCCATCCCCTACATATAAACTTCCTAATCCCTACTACAAAACTATATCCCAAGCCTTGGGACGAATATTTCAAGGCTTGGGATATTCGTCCCAAGCCTTGAAATATAGAAATGCAGTGGGGATAAATATTTTTTATGGTAGGTATGTGTTACTTTTACGGTAGGGTATAAAAACAATGGTATTATGGTTTCTTTCCGTTCAAAGCTATGCACGATTTTTGCTTATCCCAAGCTATCTGCTTCCTTATCCTTACTTTATTGTTGCAATCTTCATGGGACGAACTTTCGCGAAGGCGTATGTTTCCCATAAAAGGGATAGTGTGTTTTTTTGTACATGTCCAAATTGTTGTAACAATATTTGAGCAAGAAAAATCTGTAATACTTTGCTATTATAATAACATTGTGTATCTCATACTTTTTGTTGTAAAAGGTGTGCGTTTGGAGTAAAATTCTTATCTTTGTAAAGTTTATATGCAGTAGCGTATAATGATAATAGTTTGATAAATAAGAATATAAATAATGGTGTACAATAATTATATGAGAAAAATTGTCCTACTGTTGCTTGCCGGCATTGTCTCTTTGGAAGCTTCGGCACAAACGATGTGCGAAATGGAGATGAGCAAAAAGAATTATAAGGAATACCAAAAAGCTTGCGAAATGTACGAAAGAGGGCAGTATACGGCTAGTACCGGTATACTTAAGAAAATAGTTTCGGACGAGCCCGAGGTGGCAGAGCCGTACTTCGTTTTGGGGCTTATAGCAGCCAAGAAAGAGAGTCTTGCTGCGTTGGATAAAAATATGTCGAAGGTATTGGCTCTGTGTCCCGACTTTCCCGATGCACGTTTGCATTATTATATGGGGCTGGTCCATTATAGCTACGAACGTTACGAGCAGGCTGTAATAAGCTTTGACAATTTCTTCGGTATGGCCGAGATGGAGATGGATGGCCGATATGATACCTACATCGAGGAAGCCGAATCATATTCGTATTGGTCTCGTACACTAGCCAAAGCATACCTCAATCCGGTGCCGTTCGAGCCTAAAAGCATACAAGGCATATCAACCGAAGCCAACGAATATTTGGCCTACAAAACTGTAGATGGCAGCCGTATGTACTTTACTCGCGATGTGGTAAAGAATGAGGATAACAGTTCCTTTTATAAGCATGACCTCGAAACGCGTGTGGCAATGATGATAGAGAGCCATAGGGAGAAAGATGGAACCTTTGGCAAAGGCAGGCGAATGCAACCACCGTTCAATACCGGAAAAAACGAGGGAACATTTACTCTTACAGCCGATAATAAGTTGCTCTTCTATTCTATAACCCAGCAAACCAAGGCCGATTATGCCAACTGCGATATATATTTTTCGGAATACAAAAACGGCGAATGGACCGAGCCACAGAATGCCGGAAGCAATGTAAATACCGCTTCCACCTGGGAGTCGCAACCCTCTATAACCTCCGATGGTAATTATCTTTATTTTGCCAGCAACCGACAAGGTGGCTATGGCGGTACCGATATATGGTGCGTGCATAGGTTGCCTAATGGCGATTGGAGCCGTCCGGAAAACTTGGGCCCTTCGGTAAATACAGAGGATAACGAACGTTCGCCATTTATTCACCCCGATGGTGTATCACTATACTTCGCCTCCAATGGTTGGGAAGGTTTGGGCGGATATGATATGTACTACACCAGGGTAGATGATTCGAGAGGGCAGAAACCGTTAAACCTTGGACATCCTATCAATACCGAAGGCGATGAATTTTATTTCGGAGTTGATACCGATGGTGAGAAAGCATATTTTTCATCAAACAAATATCCAAGTAAAGGAGGTATGGATATCTATGAGTTTGACCTTTATCCTGCCATAAAGCCACAGAAAGTATGTGTGATAAAAGGAAGTGTGGTGGATGAAAATGATAATCCTATAGGTGGCGAGTTGGAACTTTTTATTACAGCCGGGGCAAAGGAGAAATCATTGTATAGGATAGACGATGCCGAGGGAACTTTTACAGCCGTACTCAATCCAAAGAATGATTATATACTTATAGCTAAGCGTGAAGGATATGCTTTTTCGAGTGTTTTGGTTACAAAACATACAGTATTGCCGGCCGATTCGATTTTGCATTTCAAGATATTACCTATCGAAGTGGGTGGAAGTTATCAAATAAATGATATAGTGTTTGGTCTCAACTCGGCCGAACTTACTGACAATACTCGTTTGGTTATTAATGCCTTTATCGAATTTCTGAGAGATAATCCCAAAGTGCATGCTACCATAGAGGGCTATACCGACAATGTGGGCGATGAAGAGGATAATCAAAAACTATCCGAACAACGTGCAAAAGCAGTTTATGATTATCTTATTGCCAATAGGGTTCGGCCCGATAGGTTGCAATACAAGGGTATGGGTTCGGCCAATCCAGTTGCCACCAACGATACCGAAGAGGGTAGGGCAAAGAATAGACGAACGGTATTTGTGATAACTGAAAACTAATTATTATAGATTTATGAAAGATATTTTTCGCATATTCCGATATTTGAAATATTTTCCCAAGCAGATATTTCTCAATATCTTCTTTAATATCTGTTTTGTGTTTTTCTCGTTGTTCTCGTTTGCCATGATAGTACCATTTATCGAACTACTATTTGGCGTAACAAATCCGCCGGAGGCAGAGCCTGTTTTTGCTTTCAATCAGGCTGCTATTACAGATTGGCTTACTTGGCAGTTGTATCAACTTAAGATTGCCCATGGAGCGTGGAAATGTTTGTTCTTGGTTGCTATAGGGTATATATGTTGTTCCTTTTTGTCCAATACTTCGCGGTATTTGGGAATGTATTTCTTAAGCCCTATTCGTAACGGGATGATACAACGTATTCGCAACGATTTTTATCATCATATTACCATATTGCCTATATCTTTCTTTTCTGCACAACGCAAAGGCGATATCATAAGTAGGCTTTCCAACGACTTGGCCGACATAGAATGGTCTGTGTTCAATTGCTTACAAATGTTGATCAAAGACCCTATCAATATAATAGTGTTTTCATTGGTGTTGGTTTTTATTAGTCCCAAAATGGTGCTGTTTGCAGTGGTTGTTATGCCGGTAGCTTTGTTTATTGTCAGTAGGGTTGGCAAGAGTTTAAAACGTAATTCAACCAAGGGGCAAGATAAGTTGGGCTATCTTTTCTCGGTTTTAGAAGAGGCTGTGTCGGGTATAAAGGTTGTCAAATCGTTTAATATGGAAGAAGAAATGAGTGGCAGGTTTGAGCATGAGAATCACGAATATACTCGACGGATGATACGTGTGGCCAAGCGTAAGGAATTGGGTTCGCCACTTATCGAGTTGTTGGGAACTCTTATTTTGGTTACGGTAGTTATATTTGGGGGAACACTTGTCGTTAATGGCGAGATGCGTCCTGCAATACTGATATTCTTTGTTATAATATTTTCACGCATCATTCCTCCTGTCCAGGCAGTGATATCGGCCTACTACAATTTGCAGAAAGGTAGTGCTGCTGCCCACAGAATATTCGAGGTTTTGGACCAAGATGAGCTTATTCATGAAAAAGATAATGCGGTGGTGAAGACTACTTTTGAAGATAAAATCGAATACCGTAATGTATCGTTCGCTTATCAAGCCGACAATGTGTTGGAGGATATAAACTTTACTGTAGAGAAAGGGAAAACCATTGCTATTGTTGGGCCTTCGGGCGCCGGAAAAACAACGTTGGTAGATCTTTTGCCAAGGTTCTACGACTGTTCTTCGGGTGATATTTATATTGATGGTGTATCTATAAAGGATATGAACATCAATTCCCTCAGAGCTTTGATCGGAATAGTATCGCAAGAGAGCCTGCTGTTTAACGATAGTGTATTACATAATATAGCTTTTGGTCAGCGCAATGTAGATAAAGAAATGGTGGTAGCAGCTGCCAAGGTGGCAAATGCCGACGAATTTATAACCAAAATGCCCAATGGCTACTATAGCGTTGTTGGCGATAGGGGTGTTGCCCTTTCGGGTGGGCAACGGCAGAGGTTAAGCATCGCTCGGGCTGTGCTTAAAAATCCGCCAATACTTATCCTTGACGAAGCAACATCGGCTTTGGACACCGAGTCGGAGTTCTATGTACAAGAAGCTCTCCAACTGTTGATGGAAAACAGGACGGCAATAGTTATAGCCCATCGCCTTTCAACCATACAATATGCCGACGAGATAATAGTGATGGATAAAGGTAAAATTGTCGAACGAGGAACGCATCAAAAACTGATTGAAAACAACGGTTTGTACAAAAAACTAATCGATTTGCAGTCGTTTTTGTAGAAAAGTAGATGTAAAATATTGTAGAAATATATCTTTTGTAATCAGTAGATTAAAGGGGAGGAGGAGAAAATATTTTCATTGAAAGGCAAAAAGTACGTTGTATATTAAAAAAAAAGCGTACTTTTGCAAACCGAAAAAAACAGGAAAGATGCTCGAGTGGTTGAAGAGGCACGCCTGGAAAGTGTGTAAACGTCAAAAGCGTTTCCAGGGTTCGAATCCCTGTCTTTCCGCAAAGACTTTGTAATGGTTTTGCAAAGTCTTTTTTCTTTTTCTGATAAAAAAAGCGTGTAAATTTGCATATTACACTTTTTTTTTGTTACTTTGTGCCATGCTTTGGAAAGCATAGAAATGTATAGAATAGTACTAATCAGTAAAATAGATATAGTTATGATTATAAAAAAAGTCTTTAAAAATATTGTTTCAGCCACTTTAATGGTAGGATTATTGTTGGTTTGTGGTGCTACAGTGTCGTCTTGTTCTTCCTCTAAAAAGGCAGGAACTATGTATAAAGTAGAGTCGAAAAAATCAACGATGATAAATAAGAATTTTAAGGTAAAAGGTAATAATAAAAACCATCGCTCTACTTACCGTTCTTATTAAGCTGTAGACATTATTTGAGTTTTATCGTATAAAAATAGTACATGTTCTTTTTCGGGACATGTACTATTTTTTTGTTGTTTTGGATGAGTTATTTGTAAGATTTACTTTCGCTAACTACACAATCCATAGGTATGTCAAACTCTTCGGTAGGTACTTTATCCACTATCTGAAAGTCGAAACCCACACCTATTTTGTATGCTTTGTTGGTCGATAGTAGTTTATCGTAATATCCGCGGCCGCGACCCATTCGGTTGCGGTTCTTGTCGAAGGCTACTCCGGGAACAATTATCACCTTTATTTTCGTTAGGTCGTCGTAGTCATCTCCGGTAGGTTCGCCAATGCCAAATTGTTCGCTTATAACCATGTTGTCCATGCCCCGGTAGGGCTTTATCCGAAGGTCGTCGCCATCCACCACCGGCAGTAATAACGTTTTCTTGTCGGCCCATTGTTTTACAAAATCGTGAGTATATACCTCGTCGGCCATAGACCAGTAGAGCAGTACCACCTCGGCCGCCTTAAATTGTTCGTTCTCCTCCACCTGTTGCCAAATGCTTTCAGAGCGTTGTTGTTTTTCCGCCAAGGTTATCTTTTTCTTCTCTGCGCGTATCCATTTGCGCAATTCGTCTTTTGTCATAATGATATGTGTTATTTACTTAAAAAGTCGTATGAGCAAGATCACTCATACGACTTTTGTTTATTTCGTTTTTAGAAAGGAAGGTCGTCGTCGGTGCCCATAGCGTCTTGCGATGGTGCCGAAGCAAAATCCGGAGCCGGAGCCGATGGCATTTGTTGCGAAGCCGGAGCATTGTATGCAGGCTGTGCCGGAGCTGCAGCGAAGCCCGGTTGTACAGGTGGATAGCCACTGCCCATAGGCGCAGGGTTGAAGGTATCTATTCTGAAACAACGCAAATCGGTGTACCAACGGTCTTGAAATTCGCGCGACTCGGGCGAAAAGTGTACATTAATTTGTGTGCCCAAGGCTATGCTTTTTATCATTCCCACTTTATCTTCGCCAAACATTGTAAATGCTACCATGCGTGGATATTGTTCCGTAGTTTCGATAACAAAACCTCCTCTTACCCATCTTCCTCTGGCCGATTCGCCTGATTGTTCGGGCAATATTCTGATTAATTTGCCTATAATTTCCATATATTAAAGGTGTATTATTTTGATTTATAAAATATTATTTCTCTTTATCGTTGCGATAATTGTTTACAAAGGTACGATAAAACTTTCAATTTTGTGCAACAAAATTGAAAGTTTTCTTCAAAAAAGCATTAATGATGTGATGTATAAAGCAGTAGAGCCAAATGCTGAAAATTCGGTATCAATTGTCGTTTGCGGTTGATATACTTTTTGCTTGTGCTTGAAACACTTTTTGTTTTTGATACTATGCCGGTAAGCATAATCAAAAAGTGTTTCGACGGGGAGTGAAAATTATTTTAACCATGTATGAATGCCTTTGCCATATATTCCCTAAGGCGAATAATGTTTTTCAGACGTTGCCTTAAGTATTATCTGTTAGCTTTTTGGATTTGATGTAACAAAAATGTAACAATTTGGAAATCCTTCATTAATGTTTTTCCGTTTTCTTTGCAAAGAAATAGCACATAATAATATACGGCTATAGCTTTGTATATTAAATTATTAACGTATTAAAAGTAAAACAAAAAATGAATGTTTTTTCCATCCTTGCGGGATTGCTCGAAATAGTAGGGGCCTTGGGTATATTCCTCTACGGCATGAAACTGATGAGCGATTCGCTTCAGAAATTGGCGGGAAATAAAATGCGTAACATCCTTTCCCGCATGACTTCCAAACCTTTTAGAGGTATTGTTACCGGAGCTTTTGCCACTACGGTCATACAGTCGTCGAGTGCCACTATAGTAATGGTGGTAAGTTTTGTCAACGCCGGTTTACTATCGTTGGCAGGAGCAGTAGCCATCATTATGGGTGCCAACATAGGCACTACAGCCACAGCTTGGGTTATATCGCTGTTGGGATTGAAATTTTCGATGGCCGATTTGGCAATACCCTTGGTAGCTATTGCCATACCGTTTATATTCTCGAAGCATAGCCGTCGCAAGTCGATAGGAGAACTTATCATAGGTTTTTCGCTTCTTTTCCTTGGTATCGAATTTATGAAGAACGCCATGCCGGATATCAACCAATATCCCGAAGTGTTGCAGTTTATAGCTCAGTACTCCGATTATGGCTACGGTTCAATACTGCTGTTTGTGCTTATAGGCACGGTGCTTACGCTGATAATGCAGTCGTCGAGTGCCACAATGGCTATTACTCTTGTGATGTGTAGCCAAGGCTGGATAAGTTTCGAGGTGGGAGCAGCAATGGTGCTTGGCGAAAACATTGGTACAACCATCACCGCCAATCTTGCCGCAATGGTGGCCAACAATTCGGCCAAGAAAGCAGCGCTGTCGCATCTAGTGTTTAATATGATAGGAGTATTATGGATGCTGATAGTGTTCTACCCATTCACCAAACTTATAGGCTATATAACTCTACAGATGGAAGGTACATCGCCGTTTACCGACGCTTTGGCTATACCGGTGGCATTGTCGCTGTTCCATTCTATATTCAACATTGTCAACACATCGCTATTGGTATGGTTTATTCCTGCGATAATAAAGATTGTAAACCTTATAATAAAGACCAATCCGGAGGAGGACGAAAGTTTCCGCCTGCAATATATTCCTTCGGGCCTTATGAATACTTCGGAGTTGGATATACAAAGTGCCAAATTGGAGATAGAAACTTTTTCGGACCGTGTACTTAGGATGTACTCCTTTTTGCCGGAATTGGACAGCACCAAAAACGAGAACGAATACCAAAAGATATTTGAGCGTACAGCCAAGTACGAAGATATTACCGACCGTATGGAGATAGAGATAGCACGATTCCTTACCAAGATTTCGGAAGGCGACCTCAGCAACGAGGGTTCGCAAAAGATAAGTTCGATGTTAAGAATTATAGACAACCTCGAAAGTATTGGTGACTCTATATACCAAATGGCTATACTTAAGCAAAATCAAAAAACGCAGAACGTGGCGCTTGATAAGGAATGTAGGGGATACCTAAATAAGATGTACGATATGGTAGGTAAGGCATTGGAGATAATGAACAGCAACCTACACAAGGACTACAACACTGTAACTTTGGACGAAGCCAACGAGGCCGAGAAAGAAATAAATGCTTTGCGCGACTCGTTACGCAGCCACCATTTGGAATCTATCAAAGCCGGTGCGTATTCCTATCAGGTAGGAACGGTGTATAGCGGAATGTATGCTTTGTATGAAAAAATTGGCGACTTTGTAATAAATGTGTCTGAAGCTGCAACCAATACCAAGAAATTGGGCGAATAATTAAGTAATATACATTTCTTTTTGATAATACAATGGAGGATTGTGATATGACAAAACAAAATTATTGCGTAATAATGGCCGGCGGTATAGGTAGCCGTTTTTGGCCTTTGAGTAAGGACAATTATCCAAAGCAGTTCTTGGATATATTGGGAACAGGCAAAAGTTTTATCCGTAGCACGTTCGACAGATTTTTGCCCATAGTACCTGCCGAGAATTTTTTGGTAGTAACCAATGCTGCTTACAAGGAATTGGTGCTCGAACACCTGCCGCAGATAAAGCCCGACCAAGTGCTGTGCGAACCTATGCGGAGGAACACTGCTCCGTGTATAGCCTACGCCACATATCATATAATGGCCAAATGTAAAGATGCCAACATAGTGGTTACTCCTGCCGACCATTTGGTAACCAACGAGGTGGAGTTTCAACGCATCATATCAAAGGCTTTTGACTTTGTGGCACAACCACAGCACAACCAATCGCTGCTTACGATAGGTATACAACCTACGCGTCCCGAAACAGGTTATGGATATATACAGGTGCCTGAGGACTCTGTAGCCGAATTGGGAACAGTTGTTAAACTGAAAAGCTTCACCGAAAAACCAAACCTCGAAAAAGCCAAACAGTTCCTTGCTGCAGGTAGCTATTTCTGGAACTCGGGAATATTTGTGTGGTCGATGAATGGAATAAAAACAGCTTTCGATACATATTTGCCCGAAATAGTAGAAGTGTTTGATAGAGGTAAAGAAGTGTTTGCTACCGTAGGCGAGCAGGAGTTTATCAACGCCAATTTTGCCGACTGTACCAACATATCTATCGACTATGGGGTGATGGAAAAATCGCCAAACACATATACCATTCCCGCCAACTTTGGCTGGAGTGACATCGGGACTTGGGGCTCGCTTTTTAATCACGCTGCCAAAGATATCAATAACAATGCAGTGGCCGGCAAGGTTGTGCTTGTAAATACCAACGGTACAATAGTAAATATACAAGAAGGTGTAGAAGCGGTGGTGCAAGGATTGGAAAATTATCTGGTAGCTTATCGTGACAATTCGTTGCTAATATGCAAGCTAACTGACGAACAGAAGATAAAAGAATGGATTGCAGAGCTGTAAAAGATATTAGATACTAGATGTAAATGCTTGCAATATAGTAGATTATTTTCTTATGAAAAAAACTATTGCAGATATGCAAAAAAAATAGTACCTTTGCAGTTCGAAAAAACGAAGTAAAACAATAATAATACAATATAACAATGGCAAAACTATATAACGCAGTTTCAGCTGAAGAAGCTGTAAAAGTAATAAAATCGGGCGACCACGTGCATATTAGTTCAGTATCGTGTGCACCAATGTGCTTGATAGAAGCAATGTGCGAACGCGGAGAACGCGGAGAACTTAAGGACGTTCATATCCATCACCTACATACCGAAGGACCTGCACCATACGTAGATCCTAAATTCGAAGGAGTGTTCCAACATGATGCCTTCTTTGTAGGAGCAAATGTTCGCAAGAGTGTACAACAAGGCTACGCCGATTACATTCCTGTATTCTTGAACGAAACAGCTCGTCTTTATCGCGACAATTATATCAAGTGTAATGTTGCTCTTATCCAAGTAACTCCTCCGGACGAATTTGGTTATGTTTCGATGGGGCCTTCGGTTGATGCTACTCTTGCCGCAGTAGAAAACGCCGACTTTACCATTGCAGTAATCAACAAATATGTGCCTCGCACTTTTGGTGACGGTCTTATTCACCTTAGCAATATAGATATATTTGTGGAAAAGGATGAACCTCTTGAAACAGCGGCTCCCGGTCAACCTTCCGAGATAGAAAAAGCTATCGGACACCATTGTGCCGAACTTATCGAAGATGGTGCTTGTCTTCAAATGGGTATAGGTTCTATTCCTAATGCTACACTTTCGTGTTTGACCAACCACAAAGACCTTGGTGTTCATACCGAAATGTTCTCTGATGGTATATTAGATCTTGTAGAACGCGGAATTATTACCGGTGCCAACAAGGCTTTGGATAAATATAAAATGGTATCAACTTTTGTTATGGGTTCGCAAAAGACCTACGACTTCTTGCACAACAATCCTCGCGTGCTTATGAAAGATGTGGCTTATACCAATGACCCATTCGTTATAGCTCAACAACCAAAAATGGTGTCTATCAACTCGGCTCTTCAAGTAGATATTACCGGACAAGTATGTGCCGACTCTCTTGGAACTAAGTTCTATTCAGGAGTAGGTGGTCAGATAGACTTTATTTATGGTGCTTCGCGTTCCAAAGGTGGCAAAGCCATCATCGCTATGCCATCCGTTACTGCCAAGGGAGTAAGCAAAATTGCTCCTACTTTGACTGAGGGTGCGGGCGTTGTAACTACAAGAAATCACATTCATTGGTTCGTAACTGAAAATGGTGCTGTAAACCTTTACGGAAAAACATTACAAGAACGTGCCAAACTTATCATCTCGATAGCAGACCCAAGTGCTCAAGAAGAATTGGATAAAGCTGCTTTCGAACGCTTCGGTTCGCACTATCATTTTGTGAAGAAATAAAAAAGTATTCCAATATACATATTAGTATTGAAAGGGGTGGGAAACACCCCTTTTTTATAGCTTGAAATTAGTGGTTGGTAGGGGAAACTCTATTGCTGTAGGATTGTTCAATAATAAAAACATAAACTATAAATTGATATGTTCTCGGAAATAAATTTTGTAGAAATCGTCAGTGCGTTTGTAGTGCTCTTTGCTATAATTGATGTTACGGGGTCGATACCAATATTTCTAAGTCTGAAAAATCAGCAGAAGAGTATCAAACCATGGCAGGCCTGCTTGGCATCGCTAGTGTTGTTTGTGGTATTCTTTTATTCGGGCGATGCGTTGCTAAAACTCTTCGGTGTCGATTCGGCATCCTTTGCAGTAGCTGGTGCACTAGTTATCTTTATTTTGGCGCTAGAGATGGTTTTGGGTATTGAGATTATCAAAAATGAAGGTGGAGGCAATGGAGCATCTATTGTCCCGATAGCTTTTCCTCTTATTGCCGGACCGGGAGCATTAACAGCCCTGCTTTCATTGCGTGCCGACCATGCTGTGATAAATATTTTGATAGCTTTGCTCCTTAATGTGCTTTTTGCTTTTATAGTGCTAGCTTCGATTGATAAGATTGAGAAGGTTTTGGGCAAAGCAACCATCTTTATTTTGAGAAAGTTCTTTGGCGTTATTCTTTTGGCTTTGGCAGTAAATATGTTTGTGGACAATCTTGCCACAGTTATTGCTTCGCTCAACTAAAAGATAGTTGACGAAAAAAAAACTAACGTACTACTGCTTATTATTTCAAAAGAATACGTATCTTTGCAAATTGTTTTGATAAGGATAAAATAATACTAAAAGATTAAAAAACACTCAATTAAATGTTGCAAAACTGTCACATACTTGCTATAGACTTAGCCGGCTATGCTTCTACTATTGTCAAGGGCGTAGGGTTTGGTGTTACCCTTTCTTTTGTTGCAGGCCCGGCAATGTTTGCCCTTATCCAAACAAGTCTTACCAATGGCTTCAAGGCCGGTGTACATTTGGCTTTTGGTATTTCGCTTAGCGATATATTTATGGTTTTTCTCACTTTGTTGGGCTTTTCGTCGCTTATGGATAATCCGCAAAGCAAGATGATTCTTTCCATAGTGGGCGGCATAGTTATGGTACTATTCGGTGTATACACTTATATGCGTAAAACAGTATCGAAAGATCCGGGCATTGCATCGACGGTGGACTTTAAAAAGAAAAAAACTTCCTACCTTCCGTATATTGGCAAGGGCTTCCTTTTTAATATTGCCAACCCTTCGGTGTGGGTTTACTGGCTTATACCTGTAGGTATCGCCTCGTCGTTTCCGGCAAGGGAGCAGAGCTATCTTTTTATGATTTCGCTCCTCGTTACAATCCTCAGTTTTGATATTCTCAAGTGTGCCATATCCTATAAGTTGAAGACCATTCTTACTCCAAAGATACTGCATATAGTAAACAAAGTGGTGGGAGTAATACTTATGGCGGTAGGTCTATATTTTATAGTTAGCGAATTTCTTCCCAAAGAGATTGTAGAAATGTTTTAAGCAACAATGAAGAAAGATACTCTAGTTTGTGGATTGTTGGTAGCCTTGGGCAGTATAGTGCTGTCGGCGGTGGTAGTGGCCGGTTTTATGCTGCTTTTGGCTTTGTCGCCGGTTGATAATCTGAAATTCTTTGTCCTTTCGTTTGTAGCACCCGTGGTGTTGTTGCGCTATTATGTCAAGAAGTTGCAGTATATGTCGGCAGTCAAAGGTGTCGCATTGGCGTTGTTTGGCACAATGTTACCTTTTATTATTCTTCTAGCTAGGATGGGCCAAATATTGTAGCCTTTTCATAGTAACCTATCCACAAAATTATCGTATAACTATACTCTGTGTGGGTACCTGTGGTGCCTATACAATATATATAGTATAATAGATAATAAATTAAACGATAGGATTATTTTTTATGAAGTACTACATTATATCCGGCGAAGCCTCGGGCGATTTGCATGGTTCCAACCTTATGAAAGCAATATACCGCCACGACCCGCAGGCCGAAGTGCGTTTTTGGGGTGGCGACCTCATGCAAAGTGTGGGTGGAACGATGGTAAAACATATCCGCGACCTTGCCATTATGGGCATAGTGGAGGTGGTGGCACATTTGCGTACTGTGTTGGCCAACATAAGGCTGTGTAAGCAAGACATACTTGCTTATAACCCCGATGCAGTTATATTTATAGACTATCCGGGCTTTAACCTTCGCATCGCCAAGTTTACCCATAGCCATGGCTTCAAGAACTTTTATTATATCTCGCCCCAGGTGTGGGCTTGGAAGAAGGGGCGGATAAAAACTATGCGTCGGGTACTCGACAAGATGTTTGTGATACTACCGTTTGAGAAGCCCTTTTATGACAAATACGGGGTGGAAAATGTAGAATACGTGGGCCATCCGCTGTTGGATGCCGTGGCCGACTTCAACGAGGGCCATACAGCCGACGAATTTCGTCGCCAACATAATCTTGACGGCCGTCCAATAATTGCTCTTATGCCCGGAAGCCGGAAAATGGAGTTGCGAAAAATGATGCCAACGATGGCAGCCTTGGCAAGCCGCCATCCCGAATATAATTTCGTTATTGCAGGTATGACTTTGCTGGGCGATTCGTTTTATAAACCTTTTTTAACATCCGAAAATGTAACCTTAGTGTACAATCAAACGTATTTATTACTACAATCGGCGTTCGCAGGAGTTATCACTTCGGGCACTGCAACTTTGGAAGCAGCATTGTTTCATTTGCCCCAAGTGGTCTGTTATAGAGCCAATGCCCTCACAGTAGCTTTTGCAAAGCGCTTTGCAAAGGTAGAGTACATTTCGCTGGTAAATCTGATAGCAAACAAACCGGTTGTAAGGGAATTGATACAAGAAGATTTAAACAAAAACACATTGGAAACCGAGTTTTCCAAAATAACTAAGGACAAAAACAATAGAATGACGATGGTGGCAGAGTACGAAAACATCGAAAAAATGCTGGGAAGCCAAGGTGTGTCGGACAAAGCGGTGCTATCCATTCTGAAAACATTAAAAGGTACAAAATAAAGATGACAAAAAAAGGTTACATATTGATGTTGTTGCTTATACCAGCTGTGGTATTTGCCGAAAAGGTGAAAGTAAGAGTATTTTCGACCGCCAATATAACTACGGCCAAGGTTTCGTTTGAAAAAACTTCCTATGCTTTGGTTGCCGACGAGGTCGACACTATAGCTTCGGGCCTCTCGGCCGGAGACTTTGTGGAGCTTACTCCTTTTGCCAAGGAAGTGGTGGTGGCCGTTAATGGCAAAAAAATGGGAAACTTCGCTACCGTAGCTTTCGTTTCGGCCGATGAAGAGGCTTTCTTATACATCTCGCCAAAAGGTTGTAAGCAACGCTCGTATGAAGACGACCTTATAGTTACTGCCCTTGGCAGCAAATACCTCCAAATGGTGAACCATGTAGAATTTGAATCCTATGTAGCCGGTGTGGCTCAGTCCGAAATCTACGGAAAGCACTCCGATATATTTCGCGTCCAAGCCATAATTTCTCGCACATGGGCTATGCGCAATATGGAAAAGCACCGTGCCGACGGATACAACTTCTGCGACAACGTACATTGCCAGGCTTATCACAATCGTTGCATTCGCGACGACATAAAGCAGGCTGCCAAAGAAAGTTTTGGCGAAGTGCTGGTGGATGCCGAAGGCAATCTGATTGAAACTCCGTTCCATTCCAACTCCGGCGGTCAAACTGCCAACTCCGAAGATGTTTGGAAATCCGAAATAGCATACTTGCGTTCGGTAAAGGACACTTTCTCGTACGGTATGAAACAGTCGGTATGGACAAAAGAGTTCTCGACCGAGAAATGGTTGGGCTATTTCGCAAAAAATCATAAGTTGGATATCAATAACGACAGCGTTAGAAACGAATTGGTTAACTTTGTTCAAGATGAACGCAAGGCCAAAATAATGGGTGTGCCACTTACAACCATACGCAAAGACTGGAAATTGAAATCTACATTCTTTTCGGTGTTCTACTATGGCGACAAGGTGGTGCTCGAGGGCAAAGGTTATGGTCACGGTGTGGGTCTAAGCCAAGAAGGGGCCATTCGTATGGTGGAATTGGGTATAGATTACAAAGACATACTTACACATTACTATTTGGGTTCGCAGGTGGTACGCTTGGGCGGGCAAGAGCCGGAACTTGAAATGGAAGCTCCTATGTATTTGGCCTACAACGACAGCCCTGCTGCCAACGCCAACGATGGTGCCAACGATGCTTTGGATTTTATAGCCAAAGCCAATCAAACGGCGGATGTGCCTC
>JAEIGA010007131.1_pt1 | contig 17005 bp, 15 predicted proteins | sample 9270691 | NCBI WGS metagenome assembly JAEIGA01 (sample SAMN17057246, study PRJNA624740) | gut metagenome | biome: biome; isolation source: fecal sample | host: Bos grunniens | place: China: Xizang | collected 2019
TAATACATACTATATAATAGAGAAAATAAACAGTAAGGAGGGAAAAATGTGGATGCTATATTAGAAACAGCAAAGACTATTGGAATAGCAATAGCAGAGATTATTTTAGCCGTATATTTTTGTAAGCAATATTTAGACAAAGCAACCAAAGGCATTGACATTAGTTCTGGTATTAAAAAACAAAATGAAGTAGATTTAAAGATTATTGAAAGAATGGACTACTTTAAAGAACTATTAAGCGCTGACCGCATTTTACTCTTTGAATTCCATAACGGGCAACATTATTCAAACTTTCGAAGCGCCCTAAAAATGTCTGCCTCTTATGAAGTATTTAGGGCAGGACTGGAAAGTTCAAGAGATAAATGTACTGGGCTACCTATTGCGATTATGCCAAAGTTTATTGCTGATATTACACAAAAAGGAGTGGCTTGTTGTCATGATATAGAAGAAATTAAATATGACATGGGCAATAGTTATGAATTTAAAAAAGCAATAGGTATTAAATCTTTTTATGACATAGCGATTAGAGACAAGGACCATAATGTTATTGGTTTTGTTGCTATCCAATGGAACCATATTATAAAAGACTTCCCAGAGGAAGATATGAAGCACTTAGCCTGGTTCTTAGAAGAAGCTGTTAAAGAATTAGTTGCTAGAGACCATGAAGTTAAGAAAGCAAAACCATTTAAATGGAGAAAGAAAAAATAAGAGAAGAGCAATCTTCTTTATTTTTTTATCAAGGAGGGAACATGAAGATACAAATTAGTGATAATATATCCCAAAATATTCAAGACATAGTTTTTGAGACCGGAGAAACAAGTAACAGTGTTTTACTTCAATCAATATTACTGATGGCCCACCCGGTGGGAAGTTATTATTGGTCAAGTGACAGTACAAGTCCAGAAACCCTATTTGGGGGAACTTGGGAACAAGTTAAGGATAAATTTATTTTAGCTGCCGGTTCGTCTTATACTACCATAGGAGGTACAGGAGGAAGCGCAAATACAACACTAGCGGAAACAAATATTCCATCTCATAGACATAGTTTTAGTGCTACTTCTGGTAATCAAAGCGCCGACCACACCCACTCAGTATCTGGAACCTCTGGCAATCAGTCAGCAAACCATACTCACAGTGGTACGACTGGCAATCAAAGCGCTAATCACACCCATAGTGTTACTATCGCTGCAAACGGGGACCACCGTCACCAAACTTATAAATCTTGGGGATTAAACACAGGTTCTGGTGCTTTAAACTATGTAACAGGGACCGTTGATGATGGATTATCGGGCTCTGGAAACTACAGTGGATATGCCGGATCGCACGGACACTCTGTTACCGTGGGTAATAATAGCGCAAACCATACACACAGTATTACAACTGGTAACCAATCGGCAAGCCATAACCACTCTATTAGCATTACCTCAAAAGGACAAAGTGCTAATCATACGCATAGTGTTAGTGGAAATACTGGATATACGGGAAGTGCTACTGCGTTCAGTAATATGCCGCCTTATCAAATAGCATATTGCTGGAGAAGAACAGCCTAAGGAGGATAATATGTATTTAGTAAAAGTAATAAGAAACTTTAATGACCTAACAATTGAAAACCCTAAAAAAAGGGCGAGAAAAGTAGGAGATACTTTTACAATAGAAGATGATAATAGATTGAGAGTTTTAATGGGAGATAACGAAAAGAAAGCTGCGTTTGTAGAGTTCGTTAAGTCAACCAAAAAATGTGATACAAATCCTGATAGTAAAAAAATAGTAATATATCAATCTGCGTTATATTATATCGGAGGTATTGAGACTTTTGTATTTAATTTAGTAAAAAGATATAGGGGTTATGACATTACAATTAGAACTGGGAGCATTGATGTAGAGCAAATTATAAGTCTTTCGCAATATTGTAATATTGAATTGGACAAGTCTCAGTTAATAGAATGCGACATTTTGATGTTAAGCAATTATGATGGTGCGGATATATTACACAGAGTTAAAGCAAAAAAGATATATCAAATGATACATGCTGATTACAGGGGTTTAAAGAAACTACCAATGTGGGAGCATTTCCAATGGCATAAGCATGGTAGAGTGGACCAAATAATATCTGTATCAGAAGAAACTGCTAAAGGTTTAAAAGAAACTATGGGCTATGACAGTGAGATTATTTATAATTTATTAGATCATAACTACAGAGAAGAAGAAGGTAAAGTGTTTATTACTTTATCAAGAGCGACTATGGAAAAAGGAATTGGACGTATAGTTGAAATGGCTAAAAGATTTAGAGAAGCCAAAAAGAAATTTATTTGGTTTTTATGCTGCTCTTTAGAACAACTAGACGATCCTAGACTATTAAAAGAAATAAAATCTATTCCTGAGTTCATAATTATACCTCCAAGCAGATATAATAAAATGTTAATTAAAGGTTGCGATTATTTAGTTCAATTAAGCGATACTGAAAGTTTCTGTTATAGCGCTTATGAAGCATTACAAAGAAATGTGCCGGTAATACTAACCGATTTTCCAGAAGCGCACAATATTATTGATGATGGAGAAAATGGTTTTATATTAGATATGGATCTAAAAAACCTAGATGTTGAAAAGATATTTGATTTTAACCCAGAAGGGGTTTATTATATAGATAGATGTGATTACAGTAGATGGGAAGAAATATTCACGGAAGTGTAATATTTCTTCTTTTTTTTATTGACAAAATATGGAAAATATGATATACTAATACTAGTGGAGGAAAAGATATGGCAAAGAAAAAAGATAAAATATATTTTTACATACCCGATTTTTCAGTGCGCTTTAATATAATCAGTACTTTGTTGTCTCGTATGAAAACACATAAAAAATATTACAGACCCAACATTGAAATAGGAGCAATATACGGTTCGTTCGGTAGTGCTATATGGAATGGGGGGCGTGCGCAGCTGATGTCCATTAACCTAAAAGATATCCGCAGGCAAATAGACTATTATCATGCCATTCAAATGCCTATTCGTTTTACTTGGACCAATCCGGCATTAAGACCTTTTCATTATGAAGATGAGTATTGTAATTTAATTATGGACTGGGCACAAAATGGCATTAACGAAGTGTTGGTAAATGATAGTGGGCTTGAACACTATATTAGATTAAAATATCCTAAATATCCTATTTTATCATCTACTACGAAAAGAATTACCGATGAAAGTAAGCTTTCTAAAGAGATGAGTAAAGATTATAAGCTGGTTGTATTGGATTATGATTTGAACAACAAGTGGGATATTTTAGAAAATATTAAAGAGCCTGGCCGTTGCGAAATATTGGTAAACGCTGCTTGTAATCCTAATTGTCCTTTTAGAAAACAACACTACCATTTATTGGGGAAAAATCAATTACGACAACCTACTGAATTTCCAATAGAAATTGCTTCATGTGCCGCCTATTCAAGACGTGTCAAAGATTTAGAAAAATTTCCTACCTTTGTATCATGGGAAGACATAGAAAAAGAATACGTTCCCCGTGGATTTAGGCATTTTAAAATTGAGGGACGTACGTTGCCGCATGATGTTTTTATTGAAAGTTTAGTTTATTATTTAGTGAGAGATGAATATAAAGAGCAAGAAACTAAAATATTATTAGAAGCGGCTACCAAAGACGTAGTGGATTTTCATGTATAGAAAACTACTATATTTTAGAGGAAATAATAAGACAACGGAGTATGTATAAAGGAGGTATAATCAATGACAAAATTAACTGATAAAGAAATTATTGAAAGAATAGAAAAAGCTCCTAAAGAAGTCCAAGTCATGGTGGCCAAGGCTTTTATTAGAGAGGACATCAATAATGACGATATTCAATACACTTTTAATTCTGATGGTGTAGATGCGTTATTTGAAGATGGGGAGGTAGAAAATGTTTTCACAGAGAACAACTAAACCAGGCGCTGGTAATAAAAATTATATCACAAGAGGAAATGGTGGATGGAACACTTGTATAAAGGGATATCCACAAGATAGAGAATGTGATGTTTTAAGTAATTGCGTAGGATACGCGAGTGGGCGTTTCAATGAAATATACAACGAATTAACTGGACACACAGGTCATAAGTTTACTAACCTAAACTGCAATGCCGAAGGTTTTATTGAGAGAGCACAAGCAGCAGGTCTTGAGGTTCATAGCACTCCAAAAGCAGGAGCAATCATATGCTGGGGTGGAGCTGGAGATTTAGCCGGACATGTTGAAGTTGTTGAAAGAGTAATAGATAGCAATACTATTTATACTTCTGCTTCAAACTATGGAGGAACTGCTTTCTATAACTCTACAAGAAGAAATTCAAATGGAAGATGGGGAATAGGTTCATCTTACTCTTTCAGAGGATTTATTTATAATCCTGCTGTTAAGGATGAAGCAAAACCAACACCAGCACCAACTCCTGGACCAAGTGGTAAGTTCAATATAGGGGATAAGGTTGTAATTAACGGACCTCTATATGTAAATGCCAACGCTGCTACACCAAGCGGTTCAGTTAATAATAAAATAACTACAATTACGCTAAAGGCAGAAGGAACAGCACATCCTTACAACACTGAAGGTAATTTGGGATGGATGGACGAAAGTTCTATCAAAAAATATGAAGAACCAGCTCCAACACCAGCACCAAAACCAGTTGTAAGCAACTCATTAGAAGTTGGAAATACTGTTAAAATTATTGGCACAGGAAATGGAAGCTCTTACGGAAATGGCGCTACCGCTTATGGTATCGGTTGGACACGTCAAGTGCTTAAGATTTGGGATGGAAGACCTTACCCATACCAAATTGGTAATGGTTCAGGAACAACAGGTTTCTACAAAGCAGAAGCATTACAAAAGAAATAAAATGAAGGAGGGAAAAATATGTTAGAAGCAATTATAGCAACTCTAAAAATCGTAGGATGGTTAGGAATAACTTTAGGAATATTAGTAGTTGTTAATACTGTATGTAGCACAGCATATAACATTGGCTCAGGTAAAGAAGGATTTAGCTGGAAGAAAATGTTAAAAGGCTTAATGAAAGCTGGTATATTCTATATAAGTGCTGCATTACTTAGCATAGCTTTTACGATGTTGCCTTACATTAACGAAATGATTACCGGGGCTTTTGGTGTGATACTATTATCTAATGACTTATTAAACACTTTATCAAGTGTTGGAGTTTTAGGTGTAGTAGTAGCAGCAATTATAGTTCAAGGTAAAAAGGCTACAAAAGGAATAGTGAATCTTGCTAACATGAGTTCCGATACTGAAGTTATAACTTGGAAAGTTGAAGAGGAGTAATAAACTCCTTTTTTCTAGGTTAAAAATGTTGAGGGAGGCGTAGAATGGGTATTTATAAGAGAGTAACAAAAACTTGTGGAGACTCAACCGACTTGTACGCCAGCGTCAGAGAAGATGGCAACAAGGCCATCGTTCATAGCCCTTTTGGAACCAAAGTCTATACTAAAGTAGACAAAAATGAAACGGATAACGACTTGTTAATGAAAATCAGGTCTAATCCAGATTCGTCGATAAGAGATTTAATTCCTTTTATTGACGCTTTGGGAGACTACATATTCTTAACAAATAAACCACAAATCAATGGAATAACTCTTGAAGGAAACTTAAGCACAGAAGATTTAAAAATCTTCGGTAGGGTTAGTGCTAGCGGAGTTTATTTCGAAGATGGTGAATCCATTCAAGAAAAATATGATAAGGGTGAGTTTGGAGCATCAGGAACTAAAGATTACGAAGCTTTAACAAACAAACCTAGTATCAATGGTATAACATTAACGGGAGACTTAACAACAGCTCAATTAGGTGTGATTGAAGATGAAAGCATCACAGATGTTAGCACTTGGTCATCTAAATACATTCAACAAAAATTAAATAATGTATCTGTTGTAAAAGAATTAGTGGGAACCGATGCGGAACCTATAATAGCTTCAGAGTTAATGTTGGGTGCTTATATTATTTCTGGCAAAGTACAATCAAGTCGTTACAATGTTACCACAATAAGAGTACCAAGAAAACAATACATGGTAAATAGAGATGTAGAAGGTACTACTGTTATATGGGATTCAAATCCATATACAGCATCGCATTACTATGTAGTATTTAAACATACGGGAGTTGAGGCGCCACAAACCAACACCGTAGAAATTATAACTAAAGCCGAATTAGAAAAGGCTAGTTTAGATTGTGGTGAATTTTAATAGGGAGGAATAAAAATGGCAAACATAATTAAAATTAAAAGAGGTTTGAAAGCCGATATAGCTAAATTACAATTAGTAGCCGGAGAATTAGGTGTTGCTTTAGACACGGGTGAATTATATGTTGGTAATCAAAATGATACTCCAGTTTTAGTTAAAGCCGCTTCTACAGGTGTAGTTGCTTCTGCTTCTAAATTAGACACAGCAAGAAACATCACTTTCAGTGGGGCTGCTACAGGAACAGGAGCATTCGATGGTTCTCAAGACGTAGAAATCGCTTTAACTTTAGCAAATAGTGGAGTTGCTCCAGGTACTTACACAAAAGTTACTGTAAATGAAAAAGGTTTAGTAACTTATGGTGATTCTTTAGCTAAAGGTGATTTACCTACTATCGAAATAATTGATATAGCAGGATTAAAAGATGCTTTAGATGCTAAAGCTTCTAATACAGCTCTTAGCGAAGCTAAAACTGAATTACAAGGAAACATTAACACTTTAAGTGGAACTGTTAATACAAAAGCTAACGAAGCTGATGTTTATAAGAAATCAGAAACTTACACAAGAACTGAAATCGACACTAAAATCGATGCTAAAGATTCATTACCATTACAAACAGGTAATGCTGGTAAGTTTTTAACTACTAACGGAACAAGCGCTTCTTGGGCTACAGTTGATTTAAGTTCAAAAGCTGACGTTTCAACAGTAGAAGAATTAGCTGCTACAGTTGCTACTAAAGCCGCTAAAGACGACGTTTATACAAAAACACAAATTGATGACAAAGTTAGTGCTATCAATACAGAAGTTGCTAAAAAGGCAAATGCTGATGATGTTTATACAGCAGCAGATGTTAATGATTTATTAGACCTTAAAGCTGACAAATCTACAACTTATACCAAGAGTGAAATGAATGATGCTTTAGCAGGTAAAGCCGATAATGCTACAACTTTAGCTGGATACGGAATTACTGATGCTTACACTTCATCACAAGTGGATAATTTATTAGCAGGAAAAGCTGACGCTGAAACTATCAATGCTTCATTAAATACTAAAGCTAGTACAGAATCAGTTAGCACATTAGAAACTAACTTAACAAGATCTATCAATACTAAGGCTACTCAAAGCACTACATTAGCTGGATATACCATCCAAGATGCTTATACTAAAGAAGAAATCGATGGTATGATAGCTGGAACATTCCACTTCAAAGGAGAAGCAAACTCAGTTGAAGAATTACCTACAAATGCTAAAAACGGAGACGTTTATCAAGTAGCAGATAAGGAATACGCTTACAATGGTAAAGCATGGGTTGAATTAGGTTTCAATATTGATTTAAGTGCTTACGCAACAACTGCTGCTGTAGCAGACGCTTATGCTACAAAAACAGCTTTAACAGAAGGCTTAGCAGAAAAAGCTGATGCTTCAAGTGTTTACACTAAAGGAGAAGTTGATACTACAGTTGGTACAATTAACACCGAAGTTGCTAAGAAAGCAAATAGTGCTGATGTATATACCAAAGGTCAAGTTGATACTGCTGTTAATGCTAAAGCTGACAAAGCTACAACATTAGAAGGATATGGTATCGCTGACGCTTATACAGCAACCGCTACTGATGAATTATTAGCTGAAAAAGCAAATAAATCTACTACATTGTCAGGATATGGTATTACTGATGCTTATACAAAAACTTATATCAACACTGAAGTTGAAAGAATAGACAATGCTATACAAGTTAAATTAGACGCTAACAGTATAATAGACGGAGGAACATTCGGAGGGGAAGACGCTGAGGCGTAATTCTCCTTCTTTTTTTATTTAAAATATAAGGAGGGAAAGGATGGCATCAATTTTTAGAATTAGAAATGCGGAAGGACAATTTCAATCTGTAACCGCTCTTCAAGGTCCAAAAGGAGATACAGGTCCTCAAGGTCCTAGAGGAGAAAAAGGGGAAACGGGAGGAGTTTCCGTAGAACAATTATTAAATCAAGTATATCCAATTGGGTCAATATATATGTCAGTTACTGACGTTAATCCCTCTAACTTTATCGGAGGGACTTGGGAACAATTAACAAATCGTTTCTTGGTTGGAGCGGGAGATGGCTATGTGGCTGGAAATACCGGAGGTTCGTCTTCCACTACTTTATCAACCGAAAACTTACCAGGACACACACATTCATTTAGTGCCACTTCTGGTAATCAAAGTGCCAACCACACTCACAGTGTTGGAGCACATGCCCATGGTTTAAATTCGCATGTTCATAGTGTTGGAGCACATAGCCATGGTCTTAATTCACATACACATAGTTTTACAACCGGTAATCAAAGTGCCAACCACACCCATTCGGGAACTACATCAAGTAGCGGTTCTCATAGCCACTCAATGTGGGGTTCTCAATCATTCGCGTCAGGAACAACAAACGGATGGAGAGCAGTTAAGTCAGGAGACTCAACAAACTGTGATTATAGTTCTTGGACGTCAGTGGATAGTAATGGGGCACATACTCATACAATGACAACTGGAAATAATAGTGCTAATCACACCCATTCAGGAACTACTGGTGGGGCGTCAGGTTCTACTGCTAACAGCAGTGCTTTCAATTCAGGAGCCGCTTCTGGTAGTACGGCTAATAGTTCTGCTTTTAATACAGGAAATCAAAGTGCGAACCATACACATAGTGTTTCTGGTACAACAGGTTCATCCGGTTCAGGAACATCATTTACAAACTTACCACCATATTTAGCAGTATATATGTGGAAGAGAGTGGCGTAGGAGGTTAATATGGCAAATGTTTTAAAGATTAAAAACGAAAAGGGCGTCTTTATAGACATCCCAGCAATACAAGGACCTCCTGGGCCAAGTCCTAAAGGAGGAACAACTGGTCAAGTATTGACCAAAGCATCAGACCAAGATGGAGATTTAATATGGAGTGATGCGGCCGATCCAAATGCCATTATAGGTGATGGGTCAATTAAATCTATTGTAGAACTTTCTTGGGAAGATTATAAACAATTAGAACACGACAATTTATTAAAAGAAGATACCGAATACCACATTGATGGTTCAGTTTATGGAGAATTAACTGGACTAACAGAAGGGGCTATTCGTAATATTATAGATACTACACTTGATGAAAAATTGGAGGGAGGTTTTGGTGGCGGAACAGTAGCTATTGAAGACTCTTTAACAAGTGATAGTACGGTTAAGGCCCTGAGTGCCGCTCAGGGTAAATTATTAAATGAAAAATTTAATGATTATGCTTTGACAAGTAGCTTACATAGCTATATGCCGTTGTCTGGTGGAACTTTTACTGGGCCCGTAAATATAGGACAAGGTGATGGAGCTGCCGTTCAACTGGGAACTGACGGGCGTATTAACATAAACAACACAAGTCATACAGCTCTTGGATTATTAGATGGGAATGTGACGTTAGGACATAGCGATTATCCTTTAAAGCTTAGAGGATCTGCTTGGGCTCCTACTTATGAAGGAAGAGCTTTATTACAGGTAAACGACATAGTAAATAATTTAGAGTCAGCCTCTACCACAAGCCCACTAAGTGCCAATATGGGATATTATTTACAAAATCACAAAAAGGATTGGCATTACGTAACAATAGACTTGCGAGATTACAATGCTAATACATGGTATCCTGTAATAGGCAATTTACCAACAACGGGTATGACTTATTGTAAAATAGCAGTGCATTTAAATTCTGGCACCAAACCAGCTTGGAGTACTCATAGTGCAGGGTTTACCTGTAATTTAGAGGTGTTAGCAATAGCTGGCGGATGGGGAACAACAGGAGCTGAAACAATAGTGTTGGTAGATGAATATCGATTTGCTGATGCAAAGCCCGTATCTTTCTGGCAAGCAACGAATTCAAGTAGGGCTGTTTTTATGTGTAGGGGAGGAGGACGTTATTTTATTATGTCAGATGGAATAAGTTCATGGGATGTATTGTCTTCTACCTATGAATATGGAGGGCAATCTATTGCTCCAACCACCTCAGCGCCTACTACATCTGTTAACCACGCCATGGTGCGTTGTAACTTAAATGCTGGATATGCCTACAAACAAGGAGTAACTATGCCAGCGGCATTCGTTCAATCGAACACTCCAACGGCCATGCAGACAGGAGATATTTGGTTTATACCATAGGAGGAATAAAATATGATAATAAAAAATGGAAAAAGAATAGACGGATGTTCAGACACACTACCAATAGGAACAGTTCAACCATTCTTGGGTTTAACTCCTCCTAAAGGGTATTTATTATGTCAAGGACAGGCCGTTAGTAAAATAACTTATAAAGAATTATATGAAATATGTGGAGATACGTTTGGAACTTCCACAGAAACTGAGTTTTACTTACCTGACTTGAGAGGTAAGACAATAGCAGGTTATAATGAAAACGATATAGCCATGAACATGATAGGAGCGTTAATAGGCAATACTACACACAAACATTCGACAGGTAATCATACCTTAACGGTTAACGAGATACCTCAACACGAACACTATATGTATTTTGGTACTACTGCTGAAGGTACTTGGAAAGTAATGAGCTCGGCCGTTAAAACAAGTGCTCCTGGTGATTACACCACAACTTCTGGTGTAGCTGACGTTTCTGTGGGGCAAGCCCATAATCATGGCGACACCGGTGAAGCCTCTAATTACCAACCAACAGTAATAATGAACTGGATAGTTAAAGCAATTATGACTATACCAGTACAAACTTCATTAGCAACAAGTTATACAGACAGCGCAACTGATGTATATAGTTGTGATTACGTTAATGAAGCTATAAGAGTTGGTTTAGGAGACAATGTTCCTGCTGGAACTGTAGTGGATTACGATGGTGAAGAAATCCCAGAAGGATGGGAAGCCGCTTTCGAAGATGCTACAGTATATATAGGTCCAAATGAACCAACAGATGGACAGGATATATGGATACAAAAAGGGAAGAACCTGTTTGATAAAAATAGCTCTATAAAAGGCGAGGCTTATGGTCAGGAAGGTGTTCGTGTAGAAAATCCGGACTGGAGTAGAAGTTCTTTTATTAAAGTACATCCAAATACTGTATATAGTTATAGTTCAAAGTTAATTAGTGGTGAAAGTGAAATACAAACAACATTGGCATATTGGAATTCAGATAAAGTATGGGTAGGAGAAACATATACAACTAACCTAATTGAAACAATAACAACACCAGCTGATTGCGAATATATAATGGTTCAATATAGAAATGATACTTTGGAAAATATTCAATTAGAACTTGGTGATAAGGTAACTGAATATGAACCATATATAAATAAGAAAATCTATATTAAAAATGATGATGGTAAGTATGAATTATTTGTTAAGAATAGAGTCCATGTAGGTCCATACCAACCAGAAGATGGTGAAGAAGTTTGGATAAAGAAAGGTAAAAACTTAATTCGTTCATTTAGGCATGACTGTATGTATCATAATGGTAATAGTGCATATGAAAATAGTATATATGGTTTTACTGCTACTGAACCGATTGAAATAGAATTAAATGTACCTTATTATTTTTCACATCACCTTGGAGTTAAGAATGGGAACGTAAATGTAATTGATGCGAACGGAGTTTGCTTGGAGCAAATCAATCCCGATGATATGTTTGCCCCTATTATAATCACTAATCCTAATGCTAAAAAAATAATAATTAACACTTGGGACATAAACAACAATACTTCCACAAATGAAACATGGATGCAATTAGAACAAGGGGATGGAGTAACATCATATGAACCTTATATAGAGCCAAAAATCCTTATCAAAAATAACAATGGCGTATATGAAACTCTTAACAAAGATAATGAATGGGAGTATGCTCGACCAAATGATGAACATACATTATTTACTGTATACACAAGCTGGGATAATTTAAAAGAAATTAGTATTAGGACTTTAGGAGTAGAATCAGCTACATTTGGATATTTAACAGTGCCTAAAGAACAGTGGCATAATCAAGGGGCTTATGGACTTCAAGTAAGATGTATTGATGGCAATGGATATTTTCAAGGATACGCTAATTTTGTAGTTTCGGAGAAAGGTGATAATTATTTCAAAATTACTAAAACAGGGACGTCTACAAGCACTCAAATTCTTTATAAACGAAAATAATTAGGAGGTAAAATAATATGAAAATAAGAAAGACAATTCAGGGAAGCATACCTTCTAATAAGGTATATAACAGCTATAACGAAGATAAACATAATGTTTATAGCACAGAGTATTTAAATGATAAATTGGTACATGTAGGACCGGATGCCCCGCAAGATAACGAAAATTTATGGATACAAAAGGGGAAAAATTTATTTGACATAACTAAGGTATCCTTTTCAAACGGAGCAACCGTTGATTTAAAGAACGAAACTATAACGGTTACTACATATTATAATCCAGCTGATCAAACATTAAAAGAAATTGCACCCGATCTTGTCGCTGGAGAAACTTATGTTCTTAACATAATAAAAGAAGGTGCTCCATATATATATTTAAATGGGAGTAGTTCAGTTTGGCCAATAGGCACAAGCCATGTAATAACACAAGCGGAACTGGATGGTACGGTGTTTTTCTATGGGTATGACCACGAAGTAAATAAAGGAATACCACTTACTATGAGTAATATTAGCATAGAAAAAGGTAAAAAAATAACCAGAAACATATTATTAAAAAATAAAAATAATGTATATGAAACCTTTACAAACAATGATAAATTGGAACGATATCACACTACTGAACAAATAGTTGGTACTTGGATAAATGATAAACCTATATATAGGAAAGTAGTAATTTTAGACGAGGTTGCTTCTAATACCGTTACAACACATGCAGTTGATTTACATGATATGGAAACTTTAATTGATGTAAGAGGAACTTTTATACAGAATAATAATTTGGGAGAGGCAAGCACGGGTGTATTTATGCCATTATCTGTTAACTGGCGCGTTGATGATAATTTATATGATGCTGGTATACATACTATTACCAAAGATAGCTTTAGTATATTTATGGGACCTGGTATGTGGGTGCCACGAAATGTGATAGTAATATTTGAATATACAAAAACAACAGACTAAAAAAAGAGAGCAGCGCAGCTCTCTTCTTTTTTTTATTTACTTTGGGTTTTCTCTACTATATATTAGAGAAAAAACTAATGAAATAGGAGGCGGAGTATGTATAAGATTTTAACAAGATTGCACACCTTAAGCCCAGGAGTTTTTCGTTATCATAGGGTAAAAAATGACCAAGGAAAATGGGTTGACTTTCAAGCCGAAACAAAAGAAGAAGTTGAAATGGAAGCCATAAAACTTTTAAAAAGAGTGGGATGCTTAGATTTAAAAGTAATCCAAGAAGAACCTTATTATATAGATTTAGATTACAGTGAAGACGAAGACTTTGACGGAGAAGACGAAGGAGCAAGAGCCTTAGCCATGTTACAATACATGGGTTGGGGAGATTTAAGAATATCAGACAACAAACCTTTTTCTATTGATATGATTTGGGGCGAAAGACCAGCCGAAGAAGAGGAAACATATGCTATTACAATTATGGTTCCAGAAGGCTGCGCCGCAGAACCAACTTCAATAGAGAACATTAAAAAAGACACTTCAAGAAGTGCCGTAATAACTTTTGCTAAGCCTGTGGAAGCTTTCCATTTAGTTATAGATGGAGAACAATTGAACGCAGGAATACCAACATGGATAGATTACGAAGTATTAACTGACACAATGGGTGTATTAACATTCAAATCTATTACTCACAGCCATGTGGTAGAAATAGTTATAGACAAATAGAGGTAAAAAATGAAGAGTGGTATAAGACAGTTGATGATAAACGAATGGAAGATGGTGGACACCGACTGGATGGGTTATAAATTACAGCGCGGTGAGATATTTACGTACCATCACCTTATTGTGCCCAAAAGGTTTGGGGGCCAAGAGACCATAGATAATGGAGCCATTCTGTGTGGTAAAACGGCACACCCGTATTTACACGTTATCGAAGCCAAAGATTATGACATGTTTCAGTATATAACTAATTTATTGATAAACATAAATAATCAAAGAGAAATGCCCTCAAGGCAACAACTGTTAGCGATTGATGCTATATTGCGCCAATTTGAGCGCGAGCACTGTGGAGAAACCACTCGCAAAGGAAAACAACTAATAAAAACCGAATATGTTGAAAGGAGGGGACCGTTTATATAGGTTCCTTCTTTATTTGTTATTTTAAGGAGGAGAGACAATGGAAGTATATGTAAAAGAGAGCCTACATGTATTGGACTACGAAAACAAAATTAAAGACACTTTATTTTTATCAGACGATCGTATGACCCCTGGTTATGCTTATGATATTGATATTAAAGAAGCCAATACAGGATATAGTGATTTAACTTTTAAAATACCAAATACAATTATTACAGATAATGGAGACCAAATTAAAAACCCTAAATTGGCATTATTGACACCATTAGTAAAACTTCGTTATAATAGAGAAGTATATTATACTGGGTCTAAACCTATTAAAGTCAGAGAGCCAATAGGGGCAGGAGATAAACTTGAATACATAGATGTTGAATATTCAAATGTATATCCACATAATATTATAGAAAATTATGTAATGGACTACATCGTTCAACCAGTAGATAAGAAAAGGAATGGATTAGAGATAGCAACCACCTTTACTGCTATGGACTATCCTCGTTTTACCTTAAGTAAAAAGAGAGTGGGACTAACCATTTCACAAGATACACTTACAAGAGAAGAATGGTCTTTATATGAAGATAAACCAATGGATGTGCCTGGAACTATTAAATATGAGCCATGGGACGACAGTTTTTCTAAATACAGCAAGATAACTGAATGGGATCCAGAACACGCAGACGCTTATCCATTAGACCAAGCAGCCATAGAGGAACTTATTAAAGATACAGAAAAATGGTCTTATGGAATGTTGGGAACAGCATTCTATTGGCCTATCGTTTCTACAGCTCGTTTTGAAGGGACTATGTATGTTAAGGGTGGATTTCTTGTATTACAATTATATGATTTTTACGCATTAACTACAGAGGGTATATCTCCAGAACATCACGTAGATAGATGGTCTTGGGACTGGACGCAATTATATGAAGTAGATAATTATTTAACACCAAACAGAGCAGATAACTATTTAGCCCATATTCTTGAAGGAACTGGTTGGGAAGTTGGAGAAGTGGATATAGTAAAAGTAGATATACCTAATCCAGCGGGCTCAACAGACCAAACAACTAAAACGGATATGACTTGTAATATAGATATTAGCGGAGGTAATTGCTATAATGCCATAACTGCCGTATGTCAAGGATTACAGCTATATCCAGTATTTGACTGCCTAAATAAAAAAGTATCATTAAAGACTTTTGTTGGTAAGAATTATGGTTTAGTGTATCGCGTTGGCTCTAATATTACAAGTACTGGAGTAAAACAAGATGGAGAAAAAATTATCACTAAACTATATGTTAGCGGTGGTAAAGATTACAATGGTGATGAAAACATCAATATAGGTGAGGCTGAGCGTTCTTATTTTGAACCAACAGATAATCCTGATGAAAGAGAACCTTGGAACCCAAATGCTCCTGAATATATAATTAAACGTAGTCCATACGGAACAAACTACATCTTAAACTTTAAGTGGATGTTTGATAACAAATGGATGACTAAGGAACAAATCTTAGGACTATACAATATTAACCAGCAAATAAATGATTTAAACAAAGGGTTTATGCCTTCTTACACAGAAGATAGACGCAATGTTTTACAACAATATAATGATGCTATAAATCAATACGACCTTAAACAAGGAGAATACCAATCTATACTTAATAGTATGATGAATAAATACTATAAAGTAGATGGACAATATAGTAAAGGAACTTTCTATGCTTTCCATACAGCGCCATTAGGAGTTCATAAAAACGACGATGGAAAAAATTATTTATGGATAAACCATTGCTTTGATTGTGGAGAAACTAATGCGGCTGATGGAGACACGGCACCTACTGTTTGTTCTCATTGTAAATCTACCAATATCCAGGTTGATGAATTATATATACCTGTTTATAAAGATTTTGATGATGTAGTGCCACCAACGGTCGATCCGCTACCATATGGGCCTAGTTGTCCTGGGTTTGAATATGCTCCACACTTAAAGGGAGATTATTTAAAACTAATCACCACATTAGACAATTCTGGTGGTAGTAAAGACGAATATGACATAAAGTTCTATGAAAAGAACATTTCTTTAATAGAGCCAATAGATTATACTTCGGCTCCAATCGATGGTTATACTTATGTAATAGCCGGTATAAAGGTTAGAGCATCAAGCAGCAATATAGATGAATGGAACGAAGATATTGCTGGGTTTGTAAAAGCCTATGGAGAAATGATAGATGCTCTTGCGATAGTTAATTATTGCCTAGAAAAAATAAAAGAATTAGAACAAGCTTATGCCGACTGGAAGGCACAAAGCGATAAATTACATGAGGATATTCAAAAAGAATATGGAGATTATATCATTGAAGGAAATTATAAAAATGATGAGCAACCTTATGTTGGTCTATTATTTAACGAAGGTATGGAGGCATCAGACAAATACGCCGTGCCAGAAATAACTTATAATTTGGATGTTATAGACTCAAGTGGGTTAATAGAATATAGACAACCATGGGCTACAACTTATGTATGTGGCGATTGTGGGTATGAAAATCATGTGAACCCAA
>JAEIGA010007132.1_pt1 | contig 16999 bp, 9 predicted proteins | sample 9270691 | NCBI WGS metagenome assembly JAEIGA01 (sample SAMN17057246, study PRJNA624740) | gut metagenome | biome: biome; isolation source: fecal sample | host: Bos grunniens | place: China: Xizang | collected 2019
GGACACGGGTAGCGGGAGGGGCCCGTTGGTAGCAAGTTATCGCGCAGCGATGACGAAGATAACAATGGGAGGGTCCGGAGTGAGCGAAGCGAACGGAGTCCTCCGCAATCACTGCTACCCTCCCGGTGTAATATAAAAAAAAGAGTGACCAATCAGTCATTAAGACTTTTTAGTCACCCTTATTTTTTTGTTATATGGTTTCTAGCGGAAAAACGGCTGGAGTTCTAAAACTCGAAATCGACAAGAATAGGATAGTGGTCGGAATTACGGCATAAAGGCTTGGCAATAGGGTCGCGATGAGACTCTGCAAAGCCCTCACGTAAAACCTTGATTGACTTAATCTTATCATAGAGTTTAGGGGTGCAGAAAACATAATCGATTCTACGCTTGGAGAGTGTCGTGTGTTGATAGACACCCGGCGTCCAAAGACCGAGCGCATCCTTGAAACAAGTCTCATTGGTCATATAATCGCAGGCCAAGAAAGCCGTATCATCTTCAGAACGTTTCAAGTGCCAATTATCCATACGGGAAACAGCATTGAAATCTCCTACCATCATCCAATAACCTTTGGCATCTTTCGCCTGCTCTCCCAAAGTCTGGGAAACGATATAGCGCAATTCCTGCTCACGATAACGGTCTCCACCGCCTTCTGCAGCACTTTTCTTTTGATCTATCGCACCATAGCTATATTTGAAAGGATAGGTATGAACGGTAATAATATAAAGGCTGTCACGTCCCCTGCCGAGAGGCATGGAAGCCAAAGCTGAACCATGCACAACCTGAATACCATCCTTCTCTCCATTGATACGTTTGACTATGCGCACAGGAGTCTTCGAGGTGATGATTTGAGGAAAATCATCACGTTTTCCGGCAATATAGGCATATTCGTGTCCATAACGACGAGCCAACATATCCCAGTTATAGGGAAGATAAGCCTCATGGCGTTCTTGCATCTTTTCATGCACATTATCTCTATAACGTGATTCAGCTTCACACCAGACGCACACATCAGGATTGAGTTCCTGAACATATCGTACAAAATTGTCATAATTCTTATCCTGGTCTGCCCACATACCGTTTTGCACATTCCAATACAAAACGCGGATTTTCCTTTTCGCCTCTACGGGAGAAGAAAAAAGAAGAAGAGTCAATAAAACAAAAATAAATCTTTTCATCACTTATCTCTTAAAATTTTACAAATAATTCTTCACCTGATTCCAAATCTGATTGGCCATGTCTGTCATTCCCGCCACATTAGGGTGAACATTGTCATAGGTAGAGGAGGCGCGATCGCTGAATACCACCTCGGCATAATGCAAACCGTATTGGTTACATACATCACGAATCACCTTGGCGTATGCCGTCTTGCTAGCATCCATCACATTGTCGCCAATGATACAGAACACCTTGGCTTTCGGATATTTGGCACGAATCAAACGAATCAACTTGTCGTAAGCCTGGGCAAACTGATAGGTATCCAAATCCTCGGTTGCCTTGGTAAAATCAAGCGTTCCGACCGGAAGAGAGTAACTCCAGGCATCATTGGTACCGCCATTGATGAAAATAACATCAGGATTTCCCAAATCCACATAACGATTCAAGAAGCCATAACCCGGATGTCCCTTGCTCGTCGTATTCTGCACACAAGTACCGGTGTAAGCCGAGTTCGCTTCCAGCACCGCATTGCTCATCTTATTGTATATCAACTGATACCAATATGTCTGCGTCACGGAAGTAAAATCCGAATAATTGCCATTGGGATACTGGCCGTTGGCAGGATAAAGCGTATATCCCTTGTAAGTCGTAATGGAATCGCCCAACAAAGAAACGCGCGTCTTGGAAGAAACGGCGGCGCTGCTTGCCAACACGGTTCCGTAAATCACAGGATAACCATTGGTACCCATTACCCATTCCTCCGCACGAACATCAAAGACCTTGGTACCCGCATTGTAGGCATCTGCACCCGCATTGAGGGCCGTTAGAAAATCTGCATAAGAGGTTTGGGTAGAAGGACGAGAAACCGCTCCCGTATTGCGCATCTGCGCATCGGTCAAGGCCTGCTCCGATTTGACATATTTATAATTGCCGCTGAAATTACCCACCTTGAAACCGCTTAGCCAATACACATCCTTGATAAAACCACTACAACTATCCGTAGTATTGATACCACGTAGCCAGCCATAAATCGAGCCACGCGAAGAGCCGGAAGCCGACCCATTGAAAATGAATGCCGAAGAGGGCGCAGGAGAATAACAATTCTGAATGCTCACGGTATTTACATAACCGGCGATACCCGCTATGTTCGCATTCGAAGTTCCTGTCGAAACACGTGTCGGGAAGGCACAGCAGTTCAAGATGGTCGTGTTGCCCGGAGAGGTCGCTTTGTTCGAGGAACTAAAGCCACCGCAAATACCTCCCACATTACCGGCAGAACCTGCGTTAGAGAGTGTACCACCACAATAGATACAATTGGCTATCAAGATATTATCTGTTTGCGTCCAACCCACGATTCCACCGACATTGCCCGCCGTTGTACCCGTTGCTTCCACATCGGTTTGCGAGCTGCAGAGATTGACTATACCATAAGTATTGCAACCACCCAAAACGCCACCAACCAAGCCGTCGCGCGTCGATATCTTTCCACCGGATACATGACAACGCTCTACTTTACTGCGTTGAGAATTTGAACAACCGTCCATGTTGCCCAAAATACCGCCCGCCAACTTCACCGTCGCGATGATATTTACATTGCTGACGGTACATTGCGAAATCAAGCCACCGGTTGAAAACACACCAGCCACACCGCCAGCACACATATTGCTCGCAGAGACGTTACCGCCACTGACTGAACAGGCAGACAAAGAGGCGCCATCCAGCAAGCAACCTGCAACGGCACCCGCATGACTGGTCGCACTGACGGAAGGCGTCGTCACCGTACAGGACTTCACAATACCTGATTTGAAACGACCAACCACGCCACCGACATAATAACGGCCTTTGACCGTCACACCCGTCACTTCGCATGAAACGACAGAGCCCAGTTCCAACCAGCCAACGACACCGCCGACATAAGAAGTATTTTGTCCGATCGTTCCGGAAACTTTACAATTCTCCACAAAGGCGCTTCCATGAATATGGCCACAGATACCGCCCAGACGGCTAAACAAATCACCTTCGGCTGCCGAATCATCGTAATCCGTAGAAACCACGCCCGTAAAGGTACAATTGGCAATTTTCACACCCTGGTCACGGCCCACGATACCACCCACATCATAATAGTGAGATTTCACCGTACCTGCACAAGAGCAATTCTCCACCTTGCCGCCGGTCGTTCCATTGATATAGCCGACCACGCCACCAATATTGATACCATTATCCGCGATTGAACCGCCCTCGATGATTGAATTTTTGCTCACCGTACAACCCACGACGCTCGACCCACCATTGAGTGAACCGACAATACCGCCGACATTTCCACAAGCACCTTTGACCGTACCATCAAACGAACAATCTTCTACCAGACAATTTGCTGCCGTTACATTGCCGACAATGCCCGCCGCCTGATGTTTGGTCGAAGTCGTCGCCGTCACAGAACCGGAGAATGAGCAAGAACGAACGGTTCCGGCCATCAATTTACCCACAATACCACCATTGGTATCCGAAGAACCCTTTACTGTTGAATTGGTCACAATACAATTCTCAACCAACAAATTCGATGAGGGCTGCATACAACCGACAATGATACCCGTATTCCAAGTCGTAGAAGTCACCGATGCTTTATCAAAACGCATCCCTTTAACGACAGCATTTCCAGAAAGATAGCCAAAGAATCCTTGTGCTTTGGAAGTATTGGGATTCTCAATGACAACATTGGAAATTTTGTAGCCATTTCCATCGTAAGTTCCTTCAAAATAGCTATAGGGCTCTGCATTGGAATTACCGATGCTCGCATGCTTACCGCCCTTAAAATCAATATCCGCAACCTGCTGATAATGAGCCGTTTTGAAAGCAGCCTTATCCGCATCAGCGCTTGCTACATAAGCCGAAAGATTCTGCAAATCTGCCACCGTGGCGATTTTATAGGGGTTGTTTGCCGTGCCATCACCTCCGCTAAAATAAGTCAGCGTCAAGACATCCATGGCATTGATATATCCTGCTTGAAGAGTAATATCGCGATTCAAGGGTTGATACCATTCGCGACCGGACTCAAAAGTCGCCCTCATCATAAAGCCGCCCTCATACAATTGGGCCGGTACGACCAGACAGACAGGACGAGTCTGCGAGGGGGTAAAATTGGAGGGAAGAGAAATGGATAGGGATTTCGCTCCTGTTCCGTCTGTCGTCAGATTATTTCCGACAACGGTTGCCGTTCCACACACAGATGCCTTGGCAGACGAAAATTCCACCGAGGTCATCTTCTCCGAAGCATTGAGTTGGAATTTAATGATAGAACAGAGATTCTTGAACACGAACAGACTGCCATTCCACACGCCTTTCATAGGAGCTTCTCGCACGATATTCTCGTTATACTCCTGTTGCTGAGGAAAAGTAACCTGCATTCCCTCGGAAGTCATTCCGACAAAATCTGAAGCCGGATAATAGGCCTCATAAGAATCTGACTCGACCAAAGGCGTCTGACTGGAAAAACGCTGGGTCTGTGCGCTATAAACATATTCTGCCGTCTGCGCACCATTGGAAACCACAATGCAATCCCCATCATCGAATGTCACCTTACGAGTTTCAATATCGACACTGGCCTTTGAAAGAGAAACATTTTCAATTTCTGCTGAAAAATCGCGCAAAAAGCGAGTTTCGTCCTCGTTAAATTCTTTTTTACAAGCGAACAAGGAAAGAACGAAAATAAATAAAGCTAACTTTTTCATTATGTCATTATTAAGTTTTCTTGTTTCAACAAGTTATTTCGATGAAATATCACCCATATAACTCAATTTTACAAAGATAAAAATAATCTCACTACCTTATATGTTTTTATAACCTTGATATTCTGCAAAATTCTAGTTATATTTGTGGTTGATTATTTTGTAATTCAAATTCTATATTATATGAAAACAGAGTATAAAGCACCCTCTTGCAATGCATTTTCAGAGGAACTCAAACTCCCTCTTTGCCTCAGCAATTATGGAGTAACGACGGAAGACTACATTATCAGTGGACCCGAAGACGAAATCAAATGGTAAAAGACAAGCGTATGAAAAGGAACATTTTTGCATTATTGAGCCTTGCTGCACTTGTTTGTTCATGTGCCAAGGAAATGGAAGAAACCACCCTCGGTGGAAGCAACGAAACCATTACTTATTTCACGGCTGAATCTGAAAACTCTTACGAAAGCAAAGCAACCGTAAATACCTCCACGGGTGCTGTACAATGGGAAAATGGCGACAAGATTCTTGTCAGCAACGGAAGCGTGCAGGTCGTGTTTACCTACAACGCAGACACCCAGCGTTTTGAGTGCAAAGAAGGTATTCCTGCCGCCACTAGTTATTCTGCTTGGTATCCGGCAGAAAGTGTCACCACTGTCAGTGGTTCTACCGCTACGATGACACTTCCCAATACCCAGATTTATGACGCGCAGATGATTCGCAAGGCTCCTATGTCTGCGGTATCAAACACGAACAATTTGAACTTCAAGAACCTCTGTGCCATCCTCAAAGTACAGGTAAATGGAGAGCACACCCTTTCTTCCGTAGTTTTTAATGCTGCTGAAAAAGGTGTCAGCGGAAATGCCAGCGTGAGCAACAACGTCTTGACCATGGCATCCAATGAGGCTAAAACGCTCACATTGACCACCGAAGGCGTAAGCATGACGGAAAACTCTGCTTTCTATTTCCTCGTTCCTGCCCAACTCTACACCGGCGGATTCTCTTTGAGCATTCAATGCGCCGATGGCTGGAAATTTGAGAAAAGCACCAAAAGTACCGTAGGACTTTCTGCAGGCGTCATGGATGCGATGCAGGCGTTCGATGCCAAATTGTTCAGCGGCGGTAACGGAACCCCCGAGAACCCTTACAAAATCTCTACTGCTGCCGATTTGACCGCACTTTCTAATTATAGTAATGGCAGCGATTACGCATACTTTATCGACAAGAGCTATATCCAGACCCAGGCCATCACCATGACCGGTAATTTCGAGCCGATTTGTTCTGCTACAGCCCGTTCTTTCAAAGGACATTTTGATGGAAACGCCAAAATCATCTACGATTTGAACGTCAGCAAGGCTGGCTCTGACAACGTCGGACTCTTCGGTTGTATGACAACGGGAGCACTGATTGAAGACATCCACTTGTCCGGTTCAGCCGGTACATGTACCTTCAGCGGTGACGCCAATGTCGGCGCCATCGTCGGCTACGCGTCAGGCGGAACGGTCAAAGACTGCGGATTTGGCAAAACCCACGTTATCGGAACAGGCAACTGCTGCGGTGGCGTAATCGGTTACAGTAAAAACAGTACGGTCAGCAATTGTTCCATCGGAGCAAGCTGCTCCGTAGAAAGTGCCGGCAACTCAGTCGGTGGTATCATTGGAAAGGTTGAAACAGGCAACACCATTGAAAAATGCGAGGTAAAATCCTGTACCATTACCGGTAAACAATACGTAGGTGGTGTAGCTGGTTATATGCGTGGAAACTCCGTTGTGAACGCTTGTGTCAGTGGCGCCAAAATCGTAGGTACCAATGCTGACAACTCCGTTCAGTGCGGTGGTGTCGTGGGTTACATTCGTCAGACAACGACAGCCAGCGACAACAGCATCGTCATCAACTGTATCTACAGCCGCGACATCAGCAATGCAGGTGGTACCATCAATGTCAACAGTTCCTACACCAACCTCTACGTAGGTGGTCTGGTCGGCGCAACCGTTGCCGAAACCAATGGTGTCAGCAACATAAAAATTGTCAACTGCTACTCTTATCCCTACACGATTAAGAACAGCAACACAAATGGCTACGACGCAGTGGGCGGACTTTTGGGCGGTAGCAACTGCGCCAGTGTTTCCATTATCAACTGCTACTCCCCCGTTCTGTTTACCAACTTCAATTTGAAAGGTGGAGCGGTAAACAACACAAACTACAGCAACTTTGCCAAATTGGGTTCCATTGTCGGCCTTCCCAAAGCGGGCATGACCATGAATTATGTTTATGGACGACAGACTTTGCGCGTATATCTGACCAGCACAGAATGTAACGTAAGTAACTTGTCATCTTCCATTTCTGACCCGACCATCAAAAACTACCATTCAGTAGTTTACCATAGCAACTTTGACAAAACGGTTGCTTCATACGACAGCTTCAAAGAAGCTTTGGATGCGGGTGCGGACTATTACAATAGTACCAACCCGGCCGTAAAAGCCTTGAAATGGACATGCGACACACGCTTTGACGGACATCTCAAACCGGATGGCGTATACAAAAAATCCACCAACCAGTATAAAAAGGTATCTATCATCGGTGACTCCATCAGTACATTCCGTGGCTATATCTTTGAAAATCAGAGCGAACGTTACAATCCTTACTATCCTAACTCTTGGACTGAGAACAGTGAGACCGTATGGGGCAATGTCCTCTCCGAGCGCAACACCTGGTGGTGGAAACTCATCTACAACAAGATGACCAACGCCCGTTTGGAAGTTGACAATGCTTACAGTGGATCTTCTTGCTGCTATATTGATGCTAACACGCCTAACTACAGCAAACACAATGTGACAGACAAGGCCAGCACAGATTACTCTTTCCGCAATCGTTACAGAAGAGAGGGTATCGGAAATCCTGACGTAGTCATCATTTATGGTGGTCGCAACGACTTTGGTAAATACGGTGGTTCCACTGACGATTATTTGGGTACAACCACCACAGATGCAATTACCGCTCAATATGAAGAGGCGCTTGACAAGAGTTATGTTTACCGCAACTTCACCAATGCGCTCACCGGTTTGATTACTGAAATCAACCTTGATTTCCCGGGTGTAAAAGTATTGGTATTGTGCCACGATATGATTTCCGATGGTTATGAGACCGCCTGCAAGAACGTGGCAACAGTGCTCGCCAGCAAAGGTATCGACGTGAAATGCGTATCCTTCCATAAAACAGGTACAAAGAACCAGACCAACACCGAAATCGGTATTACGAAAGACCATGGTTCAAGTTGTCACCCCGACGCGGCAGGTACCACCAAAATGGCGGATTACATCTATGCACAAGTAGGTTCTTGGTTGGACGAATAATTATAGATGGCAAATTCTAATTTCATAGACTATGTGAAAATTTTCTGCGCATCAGGTGCAGGTGGCCCCGGCTCCATGCACCTGCGCAGAGAAAAATACATCCCCAAAGGTGGACCGGACGGGGGTGACGGCGGACGTGGAGGACATATTATCCTGCGCGGCAATCCGCAATTCTGGACCTTGATTCACTTGCGATACAGAAAGCACATCAAGGCCGAGCCCGGCGAAGGCGGCAGCGGACAGCTTCGACACGGACGCAACGGTGAGGATATTTATTTGGATGTCCCCCTTGGCACCGTAGCCAAAAATGCCGAGACAGGAGAGGTTCTGTTTGAGATTGTAGAGCCCGGAGAAGAGAAAATCTTGGTCGCCGGCGGTCGTGGCGGCCTGGGCAACAACAACTTCAAATCTGCCACCAATCAGACGCCTCGTTATGCCCAACCCGGTGAAGAGGGCGTGGAAGGATGGTTTATTTTGGAGTTGAAATTGTTGGCTGACGTGGGATTGGTTGGTTTCCCCAATGCCGGAAAATCTACCCTGCTATCCGTCATCACCGCTGCCAAACCCAAAATCGCCAACTACGCCTTTACGACCTTGGAGCCCAACCTGGGCATAGTCAACTATTATGACGGACAATCCTTTGTAATGGCAGATATTCCGGGTATCATCGAAGGAGCGCACGAAGGAAGGGGTATAGGACTTCGTTTCTTACGACACATTGAGCGAAACTCCATCTTGCTTTTTATGATTCCGGCAGACTCTGATGACTTCAAGAAAGACTATGAGATTTTGTTGGGAGAACTCCGACAATTCAACCCGCAACTGCTTGTCAAAGAACGCGTTTTGGCCATTACCAAATGCGATATGATTGACGAGACCATGAAGCAAGAAATGCTCCCCAGCCTCCCAGAAGGAGTTCCCACTGTATTTATTTCTTCGATTGAAGGCAGCGGCTTGAAAGAGCTGAAAGACCTGCTTTGGACAGCTTTACACAAATAATATTATGCTTGAAATACTTGAAAATTGGGATGCCTGTGCAACCCTGGCGATGAATGCGCTCCACTCCCCCATCAGTGACCCCATTTGGCAATTTATCACCGGACGTTGGGTCTGGGCACCGGCTTATCTGGTTTTGGCCGGCATACTCATCTGGAAATTAGGATGGAAAAGAGGCGGCATCATGATTCTGGCGACCATTTTGACCATTTTGTGCGTGGACCAGACTGCCAATTTGTTTAAGGATTTCTTTGCGCGCCTGCGCCCCTGCAATAATCCGGACATCATCGCACGTGGCCTGCATATCTTGGAGGAACCGCATCCTGGCTACGCCTACGGTTTTTTCTCCGGACACGCATCCAACGCCATGGCTTTTGCGCTCTGCATGATTCGGGCATTCCGCATCTATAAAAACGAACACCCCGAAAAAACAAAAGCCGTCCAAATCGGATCGGCTTTGCTTATCGTGTGGGCTTTGCTTGTGGGCTTCAGCCGCGTATTTGTCGGTAAACATTTCTTGGGCGACGTGCTCGTAGGATTTGTTATGGGAGCATTGATTGCTTACTTAATCTGCCTCCTTGGCGAATTTATCTGCAAGAAAATCAAAGCTTAAAACAGGGCTTGAAATAAAGCCCTGTTCATTTATTTCAACCCCCTGGCTTTCAACAACGCATCCGGGTCGGGATCTCCGCCACGAAAACGACGGTAAAGTACCATGGGATCCTCTGTATCGCCTTTCTCCAAGATATTGCGACGGAAGGACATAGCCGTTTCTTTATCGTAGAGTCCTTTCTCCATAAAGAGCGAGAACGCATCTTTATCCAATACTTCAGCCCAGAGATAGTTGTAATATCCCGCATTGTAACCGGAACCGCCAAAGACGTGGTTGAAATAGGTAGAACGGTAACGAGGGATAATCTCGTCAATCAAGCCCATTTCTTTGCATACCTTCGACTCAAATGCTTTTACCAAGCATGACGCCTGATCGTCGCTCAAAGTCTCTACGGTATAATCCCATTGGGACAAACCTGCCTTATCAAGGGTAGAAGCACCGAGAAAATCAGCAAATTCCTTCATAGAAGAGAACTGATGCCAAGCCATATCCAAAATGGCAGCGGCGGTCAATTCTGTGGTACGGAAGCCCTCGTTAAACAAGGCTGCCGCATTGATTTTCTGAACAAGCGCATCAGGAATCACCTCTCCGCTATCAATATGATGAGCATAAGAAGTCAGCAATTCTTTTTGGAAAGCCCAATTCTCGTGAACCTGAGAAGGAAGTTCCACAAAATCACGTTTTACATTGGTACCTGCCAAAGAAGGATAGGTAGCTTGGGACAACAAACTATGTAGGGCATGTCCGAACTCGTGGAAGAGTGTCTCCACATCATCGATAGAAAGACAAGGACGGGAGAAATTGCAGACATTCACGACCACAGGGCGCTGATTAACCCCGGAAGGCAAGATGCGTTGGGGAACAAAATCATTCATCCAAGCACCGCCACGTTTGGTTTCGCGAGGGAAATAATCGGTCAAGATTACGCCCAAATGACTACCATCGGCATCCAAAACCTCAAAGGCCTCCACTTCGGGATGATAAAGTGCGACGCCCTCAATGGGTTTGAAAGAAATACCATACAGACGGCTGGAATTCTCAAACACACCGGCACGCACATTCTCGGCCTTGAAATAAGGTTTTACCGCCTCTTCATCCAGACTATATCGGCTTTTGCGAACCTGATCGGCATAATAGAACCAATCCCAGGCCTGAATTTTAGACGCTTTGGGAAGTTTTCCGTTTTTGATATCAAGATTCATTGCCTCCTGCAACAAGGCACGCTCTTTTTTAGCTCCTTGGATGGCTGCCGGCATGATACCATCCAAAAAGGCATCCACCGTCTTGCTGTTTTTTGCCATCTTCACATCCAATACAAATTCGGCAGGAGTCGCAAAACCCAACAAAGCGGCCTGACGCTGACGAAGTTGCATGGTCTCCAACAAGATTTTGTTGTTGTCGTTTTCTCCTCCGTTGGCAGCACGGGATGAATAAGCCTCAAACATAGCCTGACGCTGTGCTCTATCCTCACAGACAGACATTTGCTGGCTATATTGGGAAATACTGATGCCAAATTTAGATTTGAACGCATTGTTTTCGCTCAAAAGGTTCTGGCCGAAACGAAGGGTCAATTCCGAAAGACGGGCATTGATTTTCTTCATTTCCTCCTGTTGTTCAAGGGGCAACGCAATACCGTTGCGAACAAAAGACTGGTAGAGCTTATCCAAGACGCGCAGTTGCTCTTCATTCAAAGACAAGCTGTCTTTTTTTGCATAAAGGGCCTCTACACGCTTGTATAATCCAGCATTCAAAAGAATTTCATCGTAATGAGTGGTTACCATGGGAAGAATTTTTCCCTCCAACTCCTGTATGGCGGGCGTGCCGTCAGACTCGCTGATATTGAAAAATACGCCCAGGACTTTGTTGAGCAAATCGCCGGAATACTCATAAGCCACTACGGTGTTTTCAAAGGTCGGCGCCTGAGGATTATCCACAATCGCCGCTATCTCTGCATTGTGCTGACGAATACCTTCCTCAACGGCAGGAAGATAATGCTTATCTTGAATTTTCTCAAAAGGAGGAATGCCAAAAGGCGTATTCCACTCTGACATAAATGGATTGTCATTACAAGAAACAAAACACATAACCATCAGGGTTAAAATCAAAGTTTTCTTCATATATATCAATTAAATAAGTATTTCAAACCTATCTGAATCTGCCAGCACTGATTATGATTCATTTCGTATTCATAACTGGCTGTCGGGAACTTACCGGCATTGTCATACATCGTATATGTCGGCCTTCCTTCTGCGTCCTGTCCCATATAGGTCAGGATTTTGCTGGAATTACAAGCGGTATTGGTATAATTGACGCCCCACTTTGAACACAAGAGATTGGTCAGGTTCATAATGGTTGCCGATAGACGGAGGGTATGCTCATTTTTGCCGACACGGAAAGAAAAGTCTTCCGAAATCTGCAAATCCAATTTGTGCACAAAAGGCGCACGGGCTTCATACGCCGACGCATATTGTCCTTTGTGGCTGCGTAAATAAGCATCCTGCTCCACAAAGGCCCAAAATGCCTGACGATGCTGATCTGCCGTTCCCGCTGCATTATCTACAAATACGATTTCGCTGTCATCCGCAGGGATATACATCAAATCGTTGGCAATGGAGTCTCCATTCATATCGTTGGAATAGATATAACTGTATCCATAAGGAGAAAATGCAGTATAGAACAGATTGATATTCAAACCCTTACCATTAAATACGCTCCAAGGAACGAAATAATTGACAGAGGCGGTAACACGATGGGGAGAAGCAAACTGCGTGCGTTGTAAACGGGGACGATTCGGACCGTCTACCGAAGGCAGATTGGTCAGGGAAGAATAGAGGTCCGTCGCCGGAAATCCTGTCATTTCACGAGCCTCGATATAGGCATAAGCGGCCGTGATATCAAGATTCTTCACCGGAGTCATATTCAAAGAGAAATGAGCATTCACTCCATAACCTTCATTGGTATTGGTCAAATATCCCACTTTCTTGCCGGGATTGATTTCGCCAGCTCCTGCCGGATAAATCAAACGATTGTCTGCTCCGGCAAAACGAGGCCAGTTGTCATCGACGGCCACATTGATATTCTGGATATAACAACCCACGACCGTCTTGTTAAAAATACCTTCTGCCGTAATCTTCATCGGGAAAGAGGTCGGCAATTTATAATCTACCGCAAGCGTTGTTTTCCACATCTGGGGTAATCTGGTTTCCGGGTCAAGTCCCACAATAGAAGAAGGTGAGATATGGTGATCCGGAGAAAGCTGGGTGGGCAGATTAAAATGTTTGATGGCATCTTCCACTTTGGTAATCATTCCCCTGCCGGCAAAATCATCGAGCTGAGGAGCATAGGACGACGCTACACCGGCTGTATAAGTCGTCTTGTACTGCACGGCGTTCTTGTTGATATTGGTCGTAGAAGGCATGTTTAGGAAATAGACCAGAGGCAAATGGCCCAAGAACAGACCGGTACCGCCACGCAAAGTCAGACTGCCATCCCCTAACACATTGTAGGAAAATCCGATGCGGGGTGAAACGGAAGGATAAGGTTTGGGAGCGAGTCCCGTATCGATTTTCTTACCATCGAGGAAATTCAAGGCATAGGTCGCATTGTTGCGTTGGAAACCGCTTTGATCGAAAATCAATTCATCCAGACGTATGCCATAGGTCAATTTAAAGTCGGGACTGACATTCCACTCATCCTGCACATAGAAAGACAATTGGTGGAAAGAAGTCCTGTCCGCAGGGCGTTCGACATTGTCATAACCATAGGTCAAGGCAAAGGATTCAGGACGGGCTTTGTTGATAAAATCATCCACAGATTTATAGCGGTAATACATCAGGGCATTGCGCATATAGAGATTGGACACCCATTGGTATTCATACGAAAGTCCTGCCATGATACGATGCTCGCCCAAAAACAAAGAAAAGTCATCTTTGATATTGGCCACGCGGGTAGTCAAATCCGTATAACCGGAGAAGAGTTCATAACCCAATGACATATAAGGCTCCATTTTTCCTTCATACATAATGTCCACATGAGGGAAAGGGGCCGAATTACTTCCTCTGTACTCGCGATTGTTGGTATAGGTCGCCAGCAAATGGTTGGAAATCAGGTCCGAGAAACGGCTGTTGAGCTCGACCGCCGCAGAATGTACCTCACTGTTATAAGAATACATATTGTTGGAGAAAACCATGGACTGCGGACCGACACGTTTGGTATTATACAGACGGTAACCGGTATCACTGGAATTTTCATTGGGAGCATTCCAGGTCTTGTCAAAGGCATAATTGTAACGCACCATCAGACGATGGGTCGAATTGATATTCCAATCGAGTCGGGCCAGGATTTTGCGGTTGTGATTGTCACCCGGAAAATCGGTCGCCGAGCCGGGGTCATAGCCATATTCCTTTTTCACAAAATCGCTGACTTTCTGCATGTCGCTCAGTCGTGTACGAGAAATCATACCGCCGGGCGTCTCCCCATCCAGACAGGCACGATAAGGAATCACCTGAAGCGGCTTGTTCTCCTGCTCATAATTCAAGAAATAAAATAACTTATCCTTGACAATGGCACCCGAAGTCGTTGCACCAAACACCCAATCATATTCGTTGTCACGGCTACCCAAATCAATACCGCCGATGACATTACCACGCAAATTCTGATTGGTAAAATAGGTATAGGCGCTTGCCTGATAGAGATTGCTACCCGATTTGGTAACAGTATTGATACCTCCACCGGTAAAATTCGTCTGGCGGACATCGTAGGGAGAAACGACTATCTGCAACTCGTCCAACGCTTCAATCGATATGGGATTTCCGCCTCCGGGCAAGATGCTGTTCAAGCCAAATATATTGTTAAAGTTGGCTCCGTCCACCATAAAATTGGTCGTTCTTCCATCACCGCCGCCCAAAGAAAGTCCGTTGGCATAAGGAGAAATACGCATCAAATCCACCACAGATTTCGTTACCGAGGGCATTTGCATCAGATTTTTGCTGCGTAGATTTTGCGAAGCGCCGGTTGCAGCAAGAAACAATTTACTGGCAGATTGTTCAACCACGGCCGCCTCCAATTCTTCGGTCTTCATCGCGCCGTCCAGGTGGAGATTTTCTCCCAAAGGGAGATAGAGATCTTCATAATTCAGCTCCGAAAAACCCAAAAACATGATGCGGACCTGATAAGGGCCACCGCTACGCAAACCGCTAAGGTTGTAGTAACCGGACTCATCGGTCATCGCATAGGATTGTGAAGCAGTCGGAACGTGTGTGACCAAAATGGTAGCACCAGCCAAAGGGGCATTCGTAGCCTGATCGACAATTTGTCCATTCAGTCCGGAAGTTGTTACTTGGGCTGCCAGATTCCAACATAGCACAAGCAGTAAAACTCCCAACGAGATGATTTTTTTCATAGTCTTTATTTAAGTTAGGAGTCATTATTTCACCCACGCATCGATATAGCAAGGGCTGTGAGGAGAGAGAGGAAGGGCAAAATAGGGAGTGATTCGCATAAATGAACGAACTACCACATTGCTATCTCCTTCTTTAACATTTCCTACAAAAATATGAGACTGGGCATTGATACCTTTTTGTGCTTCAGGACGAATTTGTTCGCGTGAATACCCTTCTATACCACACTGATGATAGCCATTGCGGAAATCGCGTTTGGAGGCCTTCCAAACACAGGGAAGGAAAGATTTGGACATCAATTCCTTCATCGGCAACATTGACAAAGTGCTGGACATGTCACCGGCAATGAAAATGGGAATGTCAAACGACTCCTTCAATCTATTGACAACGCCTGCAAGCTGCTGTACCTGAGCAACTTTGGCCGCATTGCTACCTTTTGCCTGGCGATCGAACTTGCTCCACAAATGGGTGCTGAACACAGCGAATTGCTTGCCCCCTTTGTTGTATTTAAGCACCGTCATGGTATAGGAGTTCATTCCTTTGTCATTGTATTGTTTGGGTTCCAATGCCTTCTGCTCGACACGTACCAAGGAGAATTTCTCTTTGAGATAGAAAATCGGAGTATAATTCTGCTGGAGGCTATCTGCATAGGCTTTCACATAACCTTGTGCCGCCAGCAAGGACTCTAACTGGCCGTTCATTTTTTTAGAATACTCCTGCAAGGTAATCACATCGGGTTTATAGGCCGCCACGATATCTGCATAACGCTGTGCACGCACCGCATTGCGGCAATCCATACGGCGCAAACGCAACCAACGGGGAATGGTATCGGCGTCATAGCACCAGACATTCTGATTCAAGATACGCAGATTGCAACTGTCCGCTCTCGGAAAGAGATACTCTCCCTGTATATTGCCGGTCTCCGAATGTCCTTTATCGATGGATTGAGAGGATTCAATGGACTTGACCATGATGCGAAAAGCCTTTTCAATCGCCCAGTTTCCACCACCACAAAGAGCAATATTCTTACTGTCGCTATGAATCGCATAGTCAAAAAGGTCGTATTTCTGATCGTAGAAACGGTGAGACAGCCCTCTGTCGGTGGCACCAATCAAAATCTGAGGCTGGCGATGGCTCAAACTATCGGAAAGAACCTCCATCTTCACCTTGAATTTCTTCTCAACGATTTTAGCGAAGGATTTTGCCAATGTTACTCCCTCCTCATTTTCCGCCGCACAAGAATATACTAAGATATAATCAGAAAGCGGACGTCCCATCAATCTTTTTTGCGCATAGGTGGTCGTACTGAACAAAGCAAAAAGACACACGGCTAAAAGCCTCCAGAACATTTTTCCAGTCATTGTTTCCTTATTTTTAATTATCTATATCGATTTATCAAAATATCCTGCGAATATACGAAAAATATTGCAGAATGTTTTTTTTGAATTACCTTTGCACCGACAATACGAAGTGGAAAGATTTGCATGCTTGCAACCACTCGAAAAAATGCTAAAAATGAAGAACACTTACCTTTTCACGTCGGAGAGTGTGTCCGAGGGACACCCCGACAAAGTGGCGGATCAAATTTCTGACGCCATTCTGGATGAATTCCTTTCTCAAGACAGCGAAGCCAAAGTGGCTTGCGAAACCTTCTGTTCGACCGGTCAAGTCATTGTGGGCGGTGAAGTCCGCAGTGAAGACGCCTATGTCGATATCCAGAAAACCGTACGAAAAGTCATCAACCGTATCGGCTATAAC
>JAEIGA010007133.1_pt1 | contig 16999 bp, 16 predicted proteins | sample 9270691 | NCBI WGS metagenome assembly JAEIGA01 (sample SAMN17057246, study PRJNA624740) | gut metagenome | biome: biome; isolation source: fecal sample | host: Bos grunniens | place: China: Xizang | collected 2019
GAAATATCGGATGCTACTGATGGTAAAATTATATGGAAAACTAATGGTACAAATGCTTATGGTGGTATTGTGGAATTCCAATTGGGTAATGGAACGAAAACCCAAATGTCATATGATATAAAGACGTCGCTAGTGGATGGGATCTTGGTCGTTAATGATAAAGATGTGATTCATAACTTTAGGTATTTTTATGATGATTTTGGCAATATGGTATCTCGTGTGAAAATGAATGGAATGTTTATGGAGGAAAAATTTGAATATGATGAATTTGACAGACTTGTTGGTATAAATTTAAATGGAGTAGAAACCGCCAAGATGATTTATGATAAGCAAGGTAACATCTTGGAAAAGAAAGTTGAAGATGTGAATGTGTTGTATGCAGCAGTTTATGATACGAAAAAAACAAATGTTATTTTAACAGCAAAAACTGATGATGAAAAGATGTTTTCTGGTTTTAGGCAAAGTATGAAGTATTCGTTGTTTGATAATCTGATAAGTATTTCAAATGGTGAAAATGTTGCAGAGATAGATTATGGGTATGATAATAATAGAATTGTTATGAAGACTCAAAATGGGGAAGAATTTAAGACCAAAACATATGTAAATGATTGTGAATTTATAAAAGAAAATGGAAAAGAATATGTAAATAATTTTATAAATGGTCCTGATGGTGTTTTTGCAATATGTGTGATGGATGGCGAGGGTGGAAAGTCGTATAATTATGTTCATAAAGATAATCTTGGTTCATGGAATGTCATTACAGATGAAAATGGCGAAATAATTCAAAAAATGAGTTATGATGCCTGGGGAAATATCAGGGATTATGATGATTGGAATCTTGATGTTTCTGAAAAACCATTGTTTGATAGAGGATTTACATCGCATGAGCATCTATGTGATTTTGGATTGATAAATATGAATGGTAGGTTTTATAATCCAAGGATATCTAGGATGTTGAGTCCAGATAATAATATCCAGATGCCTCAGTTTTCTCAGAATTTTAATAGGTATAGTTATTGTTTTAATAATCCTTTGAAATATAAGGATCCTACTGGTGAATGTGTTGAGAGTCTTGTCTTTGGTATTGTGGGAGGTGCAGCAAATGTTCTGTTTAATGCAGATGCAATAGATTCGTTTGGTGAGTTTGGTTTGTTGTTCGGGATTGGTTTTGTGAAAGGATTTCTTACTGAATATACAATGGGACAATCTTGGTTTTTGCAGGTAGGACTACAGACGATTATGGGAGGTTTGACTTCTGGTGTAAATCAGATGGTGTCGGTAGGAGATGGGTCTTTTAAATTCAGTGGAGATGATTGGAATAGTATAAAGACATCTGCTCATTATGGTTTAGGATCAAGTCTGGTTAAAGGATTTATGAATTCTTATTTTGAACAACCTACCGATGCCTATTTCGGCGATAAAATGATGGATGCATATTATAATGAAGAATTAGGACATGCATTTACGTCCTTGGCTGCACATGGTATGGGATGTTGGTTTAGTGGGCAGCCTTTTTTAAGTACAATGGGTTTTGAAGATGTCGGTTTTGATCTTAAAATGTTGGGTTATATCGCCAATAGGTTGCTTGGATCTTATGTGGATGATTGTGGTTTTGCAGAGGATATCGTTAAACAAAGGTCTTTAGAAATTAAAGATTCAGTGTTGAGTGATATACGTTCGGAAGATCCAGAATACCCTGACTTTGAATGTATATATGATGTGAAATCTACTCGTGTGAATGATGGTAGAATTTATGTTGTTGGAGATGTTTTTGCGTTACTTCCAGGAGAGATGTTGGATATATATCCCAAACCGTATATGCAAGAAATAGTTTCGTTCCCGTTTAGCTATAGTTTGTTCAAGACTTTATTTTTCTATAATAAATGATAATACCGTTATTTTTGTTATCTTTGTGCCTCAAAATTAAATAGGACTAATATGTTAGAAGGAATCTTAAGACAACTTTTTGTCAATGCTTTTACAAAGTTATATGGACAGGAACCACCTGTACAACAAGTTAATTTTCAGAAGACTCGCCCGGAATTTGAAGGCGATGTTACTATAGTTGTTTTTCCATTTGTGAAAATGGCGAAGAAGTCACCTGAAGTGATGGCAGATGAATTAGGTCGTGAAATAGTATCTGAAAGTGAAATAATCTCTAAATACAATGTGGTAAAAGGTTTCCTTAACCTTCTTGTTTCAGATAATTACTGGCTTTCATTCTTTGCAGAAAATCATCAAAAAGAGTTGTTTGGAAGAAAAGAAATTCAAGGTAATCCTATAGTTGTTGAGTATTCATCACCAAATACAAATAAACCATTGCACTTGGGTCATATTCGTAACAACTTACTTGGATGGAGTGTTTCTGAAATTTTAAGAGCTAATGGCGAGAATGTTGTTCGTGTAAACCTCGTTAATGATAGAGGTATTCATATTTGCAAGAGTATGATAGCATGGCAAAAATGGGGCGATGGTTGTACTCCTGAATCAACAGGTAAGAAAGGCGATCACCTCATCGGAGATTTCTATGTCTTGTTTGATAAGCATTACAAAGAAGAAGTTAAACAGTTGCTTCCGTCAAATTATGATGAACTCAGTGATGATGAAAAAGAAAAGGCAAAGGCAGTAGCTGAAGAGAATTCTACTTTGATGCAAGAGACACGCGAGATGCTTAGAAAATGGGAAGCAGGCGATAAGGATATTCGTCAATTGTGGGAGACTATGAATCAATGGGTCTATGATGGTTTTGATGTTACATATGATCGTCTCGGTGTTTCTTTCGAAAAGATTTATTATGAATCACAGACATATCTTTTAGGTAAAGAACTCGTAAATGAAGGACTCAATAATGGTGTCCTTTATAGAAGACCAGATGGTTCTGTGTGGTGTGACTTGAGAAATGAAGGTCTTGATGAAAAACTCTTGCTCCGTAAAGACGGAACATCTGTATATATGACACAAGACTTGGGAACAGCTCAGTTGCGTTACGAAGAATACCAACCTAAGAAATTGATTTATGTTGTTGGTAATGAACAAAACTATCACTTTGACGTACTTAAACGAGTTCTCGTTAGATTAGGACGTGAATGGGGTAACGATATTGAACACCTTTCATATGGTATGGTTGAATTGCCTAATGGCAAGATGAAATCTCGCGAAGGTACAGTCGTTGATGCTGACGATTTGATGGATGAAATGGTAAAGACAGCAAAGTCTGTATCAGAAGAACTCGGCAAAGCACATGGACTTAGTGAGGAAGAATCAAGCAAATTGTACGATATGATTGGAATTGGAGCTTTGAAATATTTTATCCTCAAAGTCGACCCTAAGAAGACAATGCTCTTCGATCCACAGGAATCTATCGATTTCAATGGTAATACTGCTTCATTTATTCAATACACTCACGCACGTATTAGTTCTGTTATTCGTAAAGCATTGGAAAATGGAATCACATTCGGTGATGAAATACCAGTGACAGATTTGCAACCAAAAGAAAAAATGTTGTTGGTTAATATTTATAATTGGCCTTCAGTATTAGAGCAAGCTGCTATTAACAGAAGTCCAGCTATGATTGCTAACTATATTTATGATTTGGCAAAAGACTTCAATCAATTCTATCAAGAATGTAGCATTATGAAGGAAGAAGATGTCAAACGTAGAGAGTTCAGACTTCAGTTGGCAGACATGACTGCAAGATTGCTTCGCAACGCATCTGGTTTATTGGGTATTTCAATGCCAAATAAAATGTAATAAAACATAAAAAGATGAATGTCTTTTATCTGCCTGACGCACAATTAGGAACAATCTCCTTTCCAGAAGAAGAATCGAAACATATCGTTAAGGTTCTTCGTATGAAGGAGGGAGATCGTTTCTGCGTCACTAATGGAAACGGTTCTTTGTTCGATGCCGAACTTGTAGATGCTCATCCTAAAAGAGCGATGGCTGATTTGTCTAATCAGAGGAATGGTTATGATATCAGAAATTATAAACTTTCTATTGCTATAGCTCCGACAAAACTTAACGAGAGAACGGAGTGGTTCCTCGAAAAAGCTACTGAAATTGGTATTGATGAGGTTAAACTATTTGCATCATATCACTCAGAACGTCGTGTGGCTAATGTTGAGCGTTTCAAGAAAATCGTTGTCTCGGCAATGAAACAATCTGTGAAGTCAAAAATGCCAGTAGTTGAAGAAATGGTTTCTTTTGATAAATTGGTGAAACAAGATTTTGATGGACAGAAATTTATTGCTTGGATTGACGATGATGTGAAAGATCAATTGTGTGACTTGTATAAGAAAGGTGAGAATGCTATAGTCTTAATTGGTCCAGAAGGTGACTTTAGTAAAGAAGAAGTTGAACTCGCAAAAGAAAATGGATATATCCCAGTAAGTCTTGGAGAGGCACGCCTTAGGACGGAAACGGCAGCAGTGGTGGCATGTCATACGATACAACTTATCAACCAAATGAAATAATAGTTAAACAAACCTTAAACCAAATTTATGAAAAAAATATTTCTGATATTTCTAATGTTAGTGTCTTTCAATGCTTTTGCACAAAAGACGCAAATTGCTCTCCTTAAATATAGAGGTGGAGGTGATTGGTATTCCAATCCAACGTCTTTGCCGAATTTGGTGAAGTTCTGTAATCAGCATATCAAGACTGATTTGAATGTTAATATCGCCACCGTTGATGCAGGAAGTCCTGATATATTTAATTATCCTTTTGTTCACATGACTGGTCATGGTAATGTAGTGTTTGATGATGTGGAATCTGAAAATATAAGAAATTACTTGATTGCAGGTGGATTCCTTCATATTGATGATAACTATGGAATGAAAGATTATGCTATGAGTCAAATGCAAAAGGTGTTTCCAGAATTGCAATGGGTTGAACTGCCTTATGGTCATCAAATCTTTCAGAAACCATATTTGTTCCCTGACGGGTTGCCTAAGATTCATGAACATGATAATAAAGCGCCGCAAGCATTTGCATTGATATATGAAGGAAGAATAGTTTGTCTTTTAACATATGAATGTGATCTTGGAGATGGATGGGAAGATCAAAGAGTTCATCATGATTCAGAAGAAACTCGTCTCAAAGCTCTTAAAATGGGAGCTAATATAATAGAGTATGTCTTCTCTAATTGATAGTGAAGTAAATGGTTTGTTTGTGACGGATAAGAAGATATGTGTCTTTTGCGGATCTGATTTGTTGGGACGCTCAGATAAAAAATATTGTGACGATACTTGTCGTAATAATCATCATTATGCCTTGAAGAGAGAAAATCTTTCTGTGATAAAATATATTAATAATATTTTGATGCATAACAGAGAGATGTTGAATCAGCTTTATAAGAATAAGAATACAATCATAAACAAGGACCAACTTGTTGAATGTGACTTCAATTTCGAATTGTTTACTAATATTTATAGAACAAAGAAGAATGAAGAATATAAGGTGGTATATGATTATGCATACAAATTTATAAATGATAATGAACTCGTTATAATAAGATATAGGGAAAATAATAGGCAGGTAAATGTTAATGTGTGAAAATAATATATCTTTGTGTGTTAATAGTTAGGTGGTTATGAAAAAGATTGCAAAAAATAAATTGTTAGCTCTGTCGCCAGTCTTCCTTGCAGCAGTGACAATGACTTCATGTGTCTCCAATTCTGATGGAAATGGACAAAGAGAGAAAAATCCTAATATTGTTTTTATATTGGCTGATGATTTAGGTTATGGCGATCTCTCGTGTTTAGGACAAAATAAATTTTCTACACCAAATATCGACAAACTTGTTTCGCAAGGAATGTTGTTTACTCAGCATTATTCTGGGTCATCCGTGAGTGCTCCTTCTAGAAGTTGTCTGATAACTGGTCAACATACGGGACATACGGTTATAAGAGGTAATAAAGAGATGCCGGTTGAAGGTCAACATCCTCTGCCATCTGATACATATACTATATTTAAAATGTTAAAAGACAATGGGTATAAGACATCTGTATTTGGCAAGTGGGGACTTGGCGCTCCTCAAACAGAAGGCGCTCCTGAAAATCAAAGCGTCGATGAATTCTTTGGATATAATTGTCAGAGAATGGCTCACAATTACTACCCTTACCATCTGTGGCATAATAATGAGAAAATTATCCTTTCGGGTAATGAAGGGAAAAATGAAAATGATTATGCGCCTTATATTATCCACAAAGAAGCAATTGATTTTATTAAAGAAAATAAAGATACAACATTCTTTATGTGGTACACTTCGGTGATCCCTCATGCGGAACTGAAAGTCCCTGAAAAGGAATTGATTCCTTTTGCCGGTGATTCCGTCTTCGAAAAAGAAGTCGCATTCAATGGTTGTGATGATGGAATGTATTATAAAAACGGAGGTTATGGATCTCAGCAATATACGCATGCGACATTCGCTGCAATGGTGTCTTTGTTGGATAAACAGCTTGGTGAAATATGCTCTACTTTAGATAGTCTGGGTATCGCTGATAATACGATAATTGTCTTTACTTCTGATAATGGACCTCATATTGAAGGTGGCGCCGATCCTGATTTCTTCAATAGCAATGGGGAATTACGCGGATATAAACGTGACTTGTATGAAGGCGGAATAAGAGTGCCTTTTATCGTGAAATGGAATGGCGTTGTAAAGGAGAATTCTAGGTCAGAACATGTGTCTGCATTCTGGGATTTTATGCCAACAATAGCAGATATTATAGGCGCAGAACTGCCTGAAAGTGTTGATGGTGTTTCGTATGTGCCAGAACTGACAGGTGAAGGTGAACAGCGAAGTCATGATTATCTTTATTGGGAATTCCATGAAAATAATGGACGACAAGCAATAAGAAAAGGTGATTGGAAAGCAGTTAAATATGATGTGCATAATAATGGCAAGATAGAACTTTATAATCTTGCGACAGATGTTTCAGAAGAAAAAAATCTCGCAGAAAAATATCCTGAAAGAGTGGCGTATTTCGATTCATTAATGAAAGTGTCCAGAACAGAGTCTGAATTGTTTAAGTTTCAATAAACATGAGCAAAATCTTAAAAAATACACTAACTCTTTCTGATGCTTTTAGAATTGCCAAACCATTGAGGTTTAATATGATGTTTAAACCTGTTGGTTCGTTGTGTAATCTTAACTGTGCTTATTGTTATTATCTCGATAAATCAGATAATTATGATAAAAAGTCGGTTATGCCTTTGGATATTCTTGAAAAATGCATTAAAGAATATTTTGAAATAAATGATACTGAAGAAGTCATTTTTGATTGGCATGGCGGTGAACCTCTGATGTTAGGGGTGGAATATTTTGAAAATGTTGTTAGACTTCAAAATAGATATAAAGGCAACAAAAAGATTCTTAATACTATACAGACAAATGGTACGTTGCTGAATCCTGATTTTACATCTTTTTTTAGAGATAATAATTTCTTGGTTGGGGTTTCTATTGATGGTCCGCAGCATATTCATGACAAGTATAGATTGGATAAAAGCGGTTCCCCTACATTTAATAAGGTGTTGAGAGGTATAGAGTTGTTGCACCGTTATGGTGTGGAGTTTAATACAATGACAACGATAAATAAAGCAGGTGAGGGGAAAGGTTTGGAAGTTTATGATTTCTTGAAAAGAATAGGAAGTCATTATATGCAGTTTATGCCTGTGGTTGAATATGTTAACGTGAAGACTAATAAAATAACATCTCCTGACGATGAGGATTCGAAATTGACACATTGGTCGGTGAATCCGATTGAATATGGAAAGTTCATGTGTGAAATTTTTGACCATTGGGTGAAGAATGATGTAGGACGGTATTTTGTCAATTTGTTTGATTCTACTTTGGCGAATTATTGTGGAATGAATCCTGGAACATGTGTTTATTCAGAGACTTGCGGAGCAAATGCCGTCGTTGAGCATAATGGGGATGTCTATCCGTGCGATCATTTTGTCTATCCTAAATATAAATTGGGTAATGTAACGGAGATGTCGTTGTACGATATGGTTTCGGCAAATCCAATGGTGGAGTTCGGTATTGATAAAAGGAATACTCTTCCAACGCAATGCTTGCAATGTAAATATTATTTTGCTTGTCATGGAGAGTGCCCGAAGCATAGGTTCGAAAAAACTGCATGTGGAAAAAATGGTTTGAATTCTCTTTGTCATGGATTGCATAGTTTCTTTTCTCACACCGAACCTTATATGGTTGAAATGAGAAAATTATATTTTTCTGGAAAATCTCCTTCTGAAATAATGTATTGGAATCCAAATTGTTAATAGTCGTTAACATATAAATGTTAAAATTTTATTTTTGGTGACTTTTTTCATTTTTTACATGAAAAAGTACTGGTTCTGTTATCTTTCTTAATTTGGAATGTTATAATTTTGTATCGTAAATAGTGCAGTTCACTATTGGAAGTTTCAAAAGTTAAGAACCCAAAAACCAGTAAAAATGAAAAAAAGTATTTTTTTCTTAGCACTACTATTGTTGTGTGTAGTGTCGTTAGATGTTAGTTCGCAGACAGATTCTTTTTTTAAATACTCGTATGAAAGTGATGAGTATAGAGATGACCCGACTTTATATACCGGAGTGGTGTCGGTTAATCCTCTGACACCAGAGTCGGTTCCGTTAAATGGAGGAATTCCAATCTTATTGTCGTGTGTGTTGGTGTATTTTATAAGAAAGGAGAGATGTGATGAATAAGATTAAACTAGTTGTGATTATGCTTTTCGCTGTTTTGTTTTTACAATGTACACCGAGTGATGATGAGGATGCACTAGATTATATTGAGGTACAAGGTAAAATGGGCATCGGTGGATCTAGACTGCATTTGGATATAGATGGCACCTTGGAATGGCAGCGCGAAGATAAGATTTATATGATGTCGGAGGGGATTGATAATACAATTGCGGTTTTTACTGCAAGAGAAATAAATGAGAATAATGATGTAATTACTCTCATCTCTAAATATAATGCAGCAACATGTCCTAAGGTGATGTATCGAAATCTTTATAGTTTGGGTAACTGGAGATATTATGATGATACTAAGATTACATTTTCGATATATGATCAGAGTGGTTATAGGTCAGATATTGGTAAATACTTCATTGCTTCTGCTCGAGATGTGATGTTTAAGGCAGTTGATAAAAAAACATATACATTCCCGATGACACAGTTGAATCCTATGGTATCTGTGGCGTGCTTTGATCTGTCGTTGCTTGATGAGAGGAATATTATTATTGAATACGCAAATTGTTATAATACAATTAATTTGGAGTATAATGGAATAGTTGAGAGTGATTATATTGGTGAAAATGGTCCTACGTATGATAGGACAGAAGTTAAAGAATCATATGAATCAGGTGGTGTTATGGTAAAAACGCCAACTGATGAGACGTATGTTGTATTGCTTCCTCAGAAAAAACCATTGTTGAATACTGTGGTTTATTTTAAAAGTATGGACAAGATTATTGCTTCGATAAATTTCCCCAATGGAATAAACGTGGGTAAGTTGTATCTAAATAATGAAGGAAAACCAATAGTTGTTGTGCCAGGTGACACTAAATCGCAATCTGAAGTTGTTGAATATAATTTTTGATTGCAAAGATGGATGTTTTTGCTAAAAAGGATTATATTTGCAATGTAATTTTAAAATGTAAAAATAATAAAAATATAATGAAAATAGCAGTCCCAACAAGAGATGAATGTGTAGATGATCATTTCGGACATTGTGATCATTACACCATTTATACAATAGATGATAATAAAGTTGTTAAACGTGATACATTGGCATCTCCGCAAGGATGTGGATGTAAGTCTGGAATCGCTGCGGATTTGCAGGAACTTGGTGTTGTTGTGATGTTAGCGGGCAATATGGGCGAAGGCGCAAAAAGTAAACTTAATGCTCATAATATAAATGTAATACGTGGTTGTTCAGGAAATGTTGATGAACTTGTAAGATTATATCTCGAAGGTAAGGTGTCTGATTCTGGAATTGGTTGTTCTGAACATGAGTGTGGTGATAAAAGCGATAAAATAGATGCACAAAATATAAAACTCAAAATATAATATGGCTTTAATTAAGGAGTTGAATGGGTATATTCCTAAAATTGGAAATAATTGTTTTATAGCGGAGACTGCAGCTATAGTGGGTGACGTTGTGATGGGTGATGATTGTAGTATATGGTATGGTGCAGTGCTAAGAGGTGATGTTAATTCTATAAAGATAGGAAATAGAGTCAATGTTCAAGATGGTGCGGTATTGCATACTTTGTATCAAAAATCAGTATGTGAAATTGGCGATGATGTTTCAATAGGTCACAATGCAATTGTGCATGGTGCAAAAGTCGGTAATAATGTTCTTGTAGGAATGGGCGCAATCCTGATGGATAATGTGGTGGTTCCTGATAATACAGTTATTGCAGCAGGAAGTGTTGTGCTTAGTAATAGCGTACTTGAACCAGGCGTGTATGCTGGTGTGCCTGCTAAAAAAGTTAAAGATGCCTCTGAATCAGTTGGAAATATGGCTCGTACAAATGCACAAGGTTATATGATGTACAAAGACTGGTTCTTGGATGAAAATAATTATAAATAATTGTGTTGTTTATAGATATGAAAAAAAACTGTGTTAGAGACTTTGTCATGACACAGTTTTTTTACTTAATGTTATTGTATTTTAACGCAATATCCCTCAAATTCAATATTGTCGCCTGATACTATTTTAGCGCGTTTACGTAATTCTGTTTCGCCATTGCGTTTTACAAGTCCGGCAGTCACTACTTCTTGTGCCATGCTTCCTGAATCAACAAGTCCTGTTGCTTTTAACAATGCAATCAAAGGAATATAGTCTTCACCTTCTCTTAAATCAAATATAATATTTTGCATAACTTTTTTTGCAAAGATAATGTTTTTAATTTCTAGTTTCAAAGTGGATTTGATAATATTTTGATGTTAAATTTCTATTACCATTCCATCGTAAGCTAGCATCATATTGTCGGGGAGCGTTGGGTTAACATCGGTTGCCTTTCCCATTTCATGACTGACGTGTGTGAACCATGCTTTGTTTACATCTAGTCTTTGTGCGATATCTATTGCTTGCGAAAGGTTGATATGCGAATAATGCTCTCTTTTTCTTAATGCCTCGATGATAAGATATTTGACACCTTTTAACTTGTTGAAAGCATCTTCTGAAAGTTCGCTCAAATCAGTCACGTAAGCAAAATCTCCGATTCTAAATGCGTATGACTTCAAAGTGAAGTGTTTTAATTCGATTGGTTCGATGGTTAGTCCATTGATTTTTATAGGATTGCCATCAATTTCTATTAAGTTGAAAGTTGGTGCGCCTGGATATTTTTCGTCCTCATTTGCGAAGGCGTAAGAATATTCTCTTTTGATTTCTTCTTGTGCTTCAGGGGATGCATATACCGTCATAGGCGCTCCTTGTACAAAAATCAATGGGCGCGCATCATCCAAACCTCCTATGTGATCTTTGTGTTGGTGTGTGATTAAAATGGCATCTAATTGGGTGACCTTTGCCCTTAACATCTGATATCGAAAGTCTGGACCTGCGTCAATACATATTGTAGTCCCTTCTGATTCTATTAGAATAGAAGTACGTAAACGTTTGTCCCTCGGGTCGTTAGAACGACATACTTCGCAATTGCAAGTGATGATTGGAACTCCTTGTGAGGTGCCGCTGCCCAAAACTGTAACCTTCATAATTGGATGATTTAAACCTTCGCAAAGATAAAAAATATTGATAAAAATGTATGGATATTTGTTATTAATAATGTATATTTGCAAGTTAAATACAAGAAAATGTTTAAGTCGTTAATACTTTTTTTTAGAAAGAGAATTATTAAGAGAAATATACAACAAAAACGAGTGTTGCAATTTCCTGATATAAACAAGTCTCCTATAATGACAATCTTACTCGATGAGAACCAAAAAAAAGATATTAAGATGATGGAGCAATTCGTTAAAAATTCGTTAAATCCTCATAAACTTAGATTCTTGATTTTAAGTGAAACCTTACCTGATAATCTGCTTCAAAGCGATTCTATGTTTTTTATTCTTAAAGAAGATTTCAATAAATTAGGTCTCTTGAAAAAAGAAAGGGAAATTATGTTGAGATCTTTTTCAGACGAACTTTTTGTCAATCTTTCTGATAATAATGAGAATTTGCTTAATGATTATCTCGTTTCATGTGTTAATTCGTCGTTCAAGATAGGACATTCAAATAATAATATACAACTTCATGATCTCGTTTTGGATTATGGAATTGAAAAGAATGAAATTGAACGCCTGAAAATTTTGTATAAATATTTATTGATGTTATCTGGAAATAAAAATGAAAAATAATCCTTTTATCGGTACCGGAGTTGCTCTTATAACTCCTTTCAATGAAGATTTTTCTGTTGATTATAAATCACTAGAAAATATTGTAGAATATACATTGTCTAATGGCGCAGATTTTATGGTTGCATTGGGGACCACTTCAGAAGCACCAACTTTGACTGCGGAAGAAAAAGATAATGTGTTGAAGACTATAGTGAAAGTGGCGAACGGACGTTGTCCTATTCTCCTTGGAATGGGTGGAAATAATACGATGGCGTTGTTGCAAAATATTAAAAACCAAGAATTTAAAGGCGTTGATGGTATCTTGAGTGTGGTGCCATACTACAATAAACCGAATCAAAGAGGCATGAAGGCTCACTTTGAAGCAGTTGCAGATAATTCTCCAGTTCCAGTAGTACTTTATAATGTTCCTGGCAGAGTAGGGGTAAACCTACAGTCGTCAACTTGTGTGGAACTTGCTAAACACGATAATATTGTAGCAGTGAAGGAAGCATCTGGTAACTTGCAGCAAATCATGGAGATATTGCGTGATAAACCTGAAGGATTTGATGTGCTCTCTGGTGATGATGGTATAACTCAACCAATGATGTCTCTCGGCGCAAAAGGCGTTATCTCTGTAGCGGCAAACGGTTATCCTGATATCTTCTGTAAAATGGTTACAGCAATGATGAACGATGATTCAAAAACAGCACTTCCTCTTCATTATAAGATGCTTAGGATGAATAATCTTATCTTCGCTGATGGTAATCCTGCTGGAATAAAATGTTTGATGGCATATCAGAATCTTTGTAAAAACGTTCTCCGTCTTCCATTGGTGACTGTCTGTGAGAATGTTAAAAATGATTTAGAAAACGAATGTAAAGTTATGTATAATAAATAATTGCATTATGAAAACTATATTTACTCTCTTGTTTGTTGCTGTTTTTTCCTTGAATGTATTTTCTCAAGAAAGAGATTTGCAATCAATGATGAAAGAACGCAATGAGTTTTATTTCAACTTTGAAATTGCTGACTTGAAGACATTAAACGAAATCGCTAAAATAGTTTCTGTAGATAAAGTGAGTGGCAATGTCGTTACAGCATACGCTAATAATAAACAGTATGAACAGTTTCTGTCATTAGGATTAGAACCAGTTTTATTGACACCACCTTCTATGTTGGAGGAACATAAAATGTTTGATGGTAGAACTCGTGCTGAGTACGATTGGGATGAATATCCAACATACGAGGCGTACGTCGCTATGATGGAAGAGTTTGCGGAAACATATTCGGAAAATTGTTCATTGATGGAACTCGGAACCCTCGCGAGTGGGCGTAAAATATTGATGGTTAGAATCAATAATGGTGAATCTGATGGTAAACCTAAATTCTTGTATGGATCGACAATTCATGGCGATGAGACAACAGGTTTTATAATGATGCTTCGACTCATCGATCTTCTTCTTACAAGACAAGATCTTCCTGAAGTTCAAAATGTTGTTAACAATCTTGACCTCTTTATTTGTCCTAATGCTAACCCTGATGGAACATATCGTAATGGCAACCATACTGTCAGTGGAGCATCTCGTTATAATGCATACGGAGTCGATATGAATCGTAACTATCCAGATCCTGTTGATGGAGCACATCCTGATAATGAAGCTTATGCATTGGAAACACAGTGGTTTATGCAATTTGCAGAAGATTACCAATTTACTATGGCAGCTCACTATCATGGTGGCGCAGAGTTGATGAATTATCCATGGGATAATAATTATGAACGTCATGCTGATGATGCCTGGTGGCAACTCGTAAGTCGTGAATATGCTGATTTAGCTCAGAATGCGGCTCAGTCGACAGATACTTCATATATGACTGATGAAGAAAATGGCATCACTAACGGAGCTGATTGGTATAGAATAGGCGGCGGTCGTCAGGATTATATGAATTACTACCACCAATGCCGTGAGGTGACTATAGAATGCTCAACTGTTAAATGTCCTTCCGCTTCTCAGCTTCCATCGTTCTGGAACTACAACTATAATTCAATTTTCGCTTATATGAATCAGGCATTATATGGAATTCATGGAACAGTGAAAGATGCAGAGACAAAGGAAGCAGTGCAAGCAACAATAAAGATTTTAAATCATGATCAGGAATATTCTGTTGTTGAATCTCAACTGCCACTCGGTAACTTCCATCGTCCAATAAAAGCTGGTACATATACTGTAGAGGTCAAAGCAGAAGGCTATTATCCAAGTCAACATGTGGTTACAGTCGTTGATGGCGAAACGGTAACTTTAAATGTAGAACTAGAGTCTGGAGAAGGTTTGATTCCTGATTTTAGTGCGGAAGAGACAGATGTTGCAGTAGGTTCAACTGTTAAATTTGCTGATGAATCATGGGGAAATATTGTTAGTTGGAACTGGTCGTTTGAAGGTGCAACACCATCATCATCAAGCGAGCAAAATCCTTCTGTTAAATATAACAATCCTGGAACATTTGATGTAACTCTCACAGTGTCAAATGCGGACGGTGATGAGGAAACTATAACAAAGAGATCTTATATCAATGTCGCGGAATCATACAATATGAGTGATGCAACCATAACAATAAAAGATGCTTTGTTCTTCGATTCTGGCGGACCTAATAACAATTATCCAGACAATGATCTTCACGTTATGACATTCAAACCTGGCGTTCAAGGTGCGATGGTTCAGGTAGAGTTCTTGGAATTCTTTACAGAAGAAGGTTATGATGTCCTTAGAGTTTATGACGGAACCGTTGTTGCAACGTCGCCTTGTTTGGCAGAGATGAGCGGCGCTTGTACAGGAAAATATACCGCTACTAATGAAGAAGGCGCTCTTACATTCCGTTTCCTCTCCGATTATGCAATGAATGAAAAAGGTTGGAAAGCGGTGTTGAGATGTGTGGGAGGCGAAATGACAGTCGATGTCCAAGCGGAAAATGACACAATTTGTCTCGGACAGCAAGTTGAACTTTTTGCGATGGTGAGCGGTGGTACTTATGAATATACATATTCTTGGTCTCCTGCAGAATTAATGAATGATCCAAATGTTCAAAATCCAATCGCGACTCCAACAGAATTAGGTGAAAACGTTTTTACATTGACAGTCAGCGACGGTGAAAATACAAAAGAAGCAAGTGTAAGTGTTTTTGTCGTTAATTGCGAAAATGTCGATGAGCAGACCTATGAAAATGTGATGATTTATCCAAATCCAACTAATGATATGATATATGTTTCATTAGTGGAAGGATGCGAAAATATCAGCTGGACGTTATTCAATGTCAATGGTCAAATCATAAAAAAATCTTGTGAATACTCTAATAATTTCGAGATAAAATTAGATGAAATCAACAGCGGATTTTATTTCTTGAATCTTGAAGTTGACGGAAAACAGATGATGAAAAAAATTGTTGTTGAATAAAAGAAATTTTGTGATAATAAATTCTTACAAAAGACGTTTTTTGAACGATAAAATAATGTATTTTTGCACTATGCGAAAGAATTGGTTTTTTATATCGGTTGTAATGCTTTTAATAGCAGCATTTGTATCTTGCAGTACTCATAGCAAGATACTCAAAAGTACTGATAATGAGTATAAATATAATGCTGCAATGATGTATTACAAGCAGAAGGATTATAACAGAGCGTTGCAGTTGTTTGATATTTTACAAGCAGCATATAGAGGCAAACCTCAGGCAGAAGAAATTGCTTATTATACGGCAGATTGTTATTATAACATGAATGACTACGAAATTGCGAGTCATTATTTCAAACGTTATGCGGTAAATTATCCTTTTGCAGAAAGAACAGAATTCGCTCTTTTCAGAAGCGCATGCTGCTATTACCTCGAATCACCAAACATCTCACTAGACCAGGAAGATTCTTACACTGCAATAGGTGAGTTCCAAAGTTTCGTAGATTTATACCCAAAGAGTATTTATGTTGATAGCGCAAATCAACTTATTGATACATTAAGATATAAAATCTCAGAAAAAGATTACAATACTTGTATGTTGTATTACAAGATGGAAGAGTATCAGGCAGCAATAACAAGTTTTGAGAATTTTATCAAAGAAAATCCAGCGACACCTCATCGTGAGGATATTATCAATTATATGGTTTTGACATATTATAAATACGCAGAGAAGAGCGTAGCAGAGAAACAACGTGAACGTTATGAGTTGGCGTTGGAGAAATACAATACTCTGGTTTACATCTTCCCAGAAAGCAAGTATATTAAAGAATTAGAACCTGTCGTTGAAGAGGTTATATTCGAATTATCAAATATTAAAACAAAATAATAAATGGATTTTAAAAAAATTAACACAGAGACAACATGTGTCACTCGCCAAAAAGATCAATTTTATATTGGCACAGGTAACATTTATGAAACAGTAGCTATCATGGCAAAGAGATCAGACCAAATTGCTGCTGAAATGAAAAGTGAACTCAATAAAAAGATAGAAGAGTACACAACAAGCAACGACAGTCTTGAAGAAGTCTTTGAAAACAAAGAACAAATCGAAGTTGCAAAATATTATGAAAAATTACCAAAACCAACTTTGATTGCTGTCAGTGAATTTTTAAACGATCGTATTTATTATCGTAATCCTAACAAGGAAAAC
>JAEIGA010007134.1_pt1 | contig 16998 bp, 12 predicted proteins | sample 9270691 | NCBI WGS metagenome assembly JAEIGA01 (sample SAMN17057246, study PRJNA624740) | gut metagenome | biome: biome; isolation source: fecal sample | host: Bos grunniens | place: China: Xizang | collected 2019
AATGGCGCTGTCATCAATTGTGGCATGGTCTATCCAGGAGTTTATTCTCGTGCCTTTCCAGATCGAGTATATGCAAACCATCGTATTTATCCTCGTTATTGCCGCTTTGGTGCAGATGGTGGAGATCATCCTGAAGAAGGTGTCGCCTTCGCTCTATCAGGCACTGGGTATCTTCCTTCCCCTTATCACCACAAACTGCGCCGTGTTGGGTGTGGCTATTCTGATGATTCAGAAGGAGTATAACCTCTTGCAGAGTTTCACCTTCTCGGTGGCTACCGCCATTGGTTTTGCTATGGCGTTGGTGCTTTTCGCTGGTATCCGCGAGCGTCTGGAGCTCGATGGCGTGCCCGCCGCATTGAAGGGTAATTCTATTGCACTCATCACTGCCGCTATCCTCGCTATGGCCTTTATGGGCTTCTCAGGCTTGGTATAAGGGCTTTGGTACATTATATAAAGACTGCTTAACCGAAAGGTTAGGCAGTCTTTTTTTTATAACTTATCCTTATATAACAGTAAATTCTTTTGATCGTTTTTTAGGTTTTTTACTGCGAATGTGTATTACTTTTGTAATAGGAAAAAGGAAATATTTATAAACAAACAAAAAATAATAATTATGGATAAGTATGTATGCAACCCCTGCGGATGGGTATATGATCCCGCAATTGGTGATCCCGAGAATGGTATTGAGCCCGGAACATCTTTTGACTCTCTGCCCGAGGATTGGGCGTGCCCCCTGTGTGGCGCAGGCAAGGATGCTTTCGATAAGATATAGACTTTATAGCCGAATAGATTTAAGGATTAGGGATTTTTTGAATTAATGTGGAATTGAGTTTAATAGAAAAGGCGACCTTGTGGGTCGCCTTTTCGCATCTATGTTTATATCTCATTATTCAGGTTTTACCAGCGAGATGAACAACTCATCGAGCTGTGCCTGATCGATAGTCGATGGAGCATCGAGCATCACATCGCGGCCTGCATTGTTCTTGGGGAAGGCGATGAAGTCGCGAATAGACTCCGAGCCACCGAAGAGTGAGCAAAGACGGTCGAAACCAAATGCGAGTCCACCGTGAGGAGGTGCACCGAACTTAAAGGCATTCATCAGGAAGCCGAACTGCTCCTGTGCCTTCTCGGGTGTGAAGCCAAGGATCTTGAAGATAAGTGCCTGCAACTGTGCATCGTGGATACGGATTGAACCGCCACCGATCTCTGTGCCGTTACATACGAAGTCGTAGGCATTGGCGCGCACGCGACCGGGATCGCTCTCCAGGAAGGGCACATCCTCTGGCTTGGGCGATGTGAAGGGGTGGTGCATAGCGTAGTAGCGCTCGGTCTCATCATCCCACTCAAACATGGGGAAGTCAACAACCCACAGCGGAGCGAACTTCTTGGGATCACGCAAGCCCAACAACTCGGCAACGTGCAGACGCAGAGCGAAGAGCTGTGTGAGAGCCTTGAACTTCTTGCCGCAGAGTACGAGCATCAGGTCGCCATTCTGTGCGCCCATGCGCTCGGCCATAGCCTGCAGATCCTCTTGCGAGTAGAACTTATCGACAGATGACTTGAGGTTGCCCTGCTCATCCTTGCGAATCCATACCAAACCCTTAGCACCAACCTGAGGACGCTTAACGTACTCTGTCAGAGCGTCAATCTGCTTGCGGGTGTAGCCTGCACAGCCCGTAGCTGCGAAACCTACAACATACTCCGCATCGTCAAATACGGGGAACGAGTGGCCGTGAGCAAGGTCGGTGATGTCGTGGAACTCCATACCAAAGCGCAAATCGGGCTTGTCAGAACCATACTTCTCCATGGCCTCAATCCATGGCATACGCTGGAAGGGCTCCGAGAACTCTACGTTCATCACATCCTTGAACATATACTTTGCCCAACGCTCGAAGATCTCCAATACATCCTCCTGCTCAACGAACGACATCTCGCAGTCGATCTGTGTAAACTCAGGCTGACGATCGGCACGCAAATCCTCATCGCGGAAGCAACGTACGATCTGGAAGTAGCGGTCATAACCTGCAACCATCAGAAGCTGCTTCAGGGTCTGAGGCGACTGGGGCAGAGCATAGAACTGATTAGGGTTCATACGGCTGGGCACAACAAAGTCGCGTGCGCCCTCAGGCGTTGAACCTACCAGGTAGGGGGTCTCAATCTCGAGGAAACCCTCTCCGTCGAGGAATGTGCGGATGGCGTGAGCCATGCGGTGACGCAACTCCATGTTGCGCTGCAAGGGGGGACGACGAAGATCCAGATAACGATACTTCATGCGCAGATCATCGCCACCGTCAGAGTTCTCCTCAATGGTGAAGGGAGGCGTCTGTGCCTTGTTGAGTATCTTGATCTCTGTGGCTGCCACTTCAATCTCGCCCGTAGGCATTTTGGGGTTCTTCGATGAACGCTCGATTACCGAGCCGGTAACCTGCAATACGAACTCACGACCGAGTTCTGCTGCTGCCTCGCGTGTTGCTGCGGGTGAATTCTCCTCCACAACGATCTGTGTCAGGCCGTAACGATCGCGCAGATCGATAAAGGTCATTGCACCAAGATTACGAACCTTCTGTACCCATCCGGCCAGTGTTACACTCTGACCTACATGGTCGATTCTGAGCTCACCACATGTATGACTTCTGTACATAATTGTATCTGTTTTTATATAATTGGCTTTATTATCACGCAAATATACGAAAAAATGGATATTTTACACCATATTTGCTTTTTCCTGGTGAAATTATTAAATTCGCAATCGTTTATGGAAAAAGAGAAAAATTTAGGTCTGCAGGATAAAAAGTTTATGCAGTTGGCAATAAACGAGGCTCACAAGGCGTTAAAGGAGCAAGAGGTGCCAATTGGAGCTGTTATCGTGTGTGGTGATCATGTCATTGGCCGTGGACATAATCTGGTGGAGACGCTGTGCGATGCTACGGCTCATGCCGAGATGCAGTGCATTACCGCTGCAGCCTCGACGCTCGGTGGTAAGTATCTGAAGGACTGTACGATATATGTAACGGTGGAGCCTTGTGTAATGTGTGCCGGAGCGTTGGCGTGGAGTCAGATAGGTCGCGTGGTATATGGTGCCGACGATCCCAAACGTGGTTTTACAACCGTTCAGGGACGTATATTTCACCCTAAAACCGTAGTCGAGAGGGGTGTTATGCAGCAGGAGTGCGAGGCCTTGATGAAGGACTTCTTTAAGACGTTGCGATAGGCTGAATCGAATATTTAGTTCATATAGATCAATAAAAATTCTTGCAAAAAGAAAAATTTTTTTATCTTTGTATTTCGTTGAAGGCAGGCTTCAAATAATTGACGAGAAAATTTTAATATATTATTAATACAAAAAACACTATTTAATTATGAGAAAAATTGTTTTGTTGGCAGTTGCGTTGTTCGGTTTCACAGCCGCATTTGCGCAGTCTGATGTACTCACAGTAGCACAAGAGGCAAACGATGCTCTCGGTGCAAAGAATTATGTAAAGGCAGCAGAGTTGCTGGAGAAGGTTATCGCCGATGGTTCAGCTTCAGAGGATGAGGCTGTTCTGGAGCAGGTAAATAGCGCAAAGAAGAATCTTCCTATCGCTTACTTCCGCGTAGGTCAGAGCGCAGCTTCTGCAGCACAGAAGCTTACCGATGCTGCTGCACAGAGCGCAAAGTATGATGAGGCTGTTGCCGCTTTGGATAAGGCTATGGCTACAGGTACAAGCTATAAGGTAGTTGCTGCCGTTAATAACGCAAAGAAGATGAAGGGTATGGTTTACTCAGCACAGGCTGCTGCTCCTTTCAATGGTGGTGATTTTGCAAAGGCTGCTGAACTTTTCGCAAAGGCTTACGAGGCTGATAAGACCAACAACAGCGCAGCGTTGAACCTCGCTGAGAGCTACTTCAAGATGGATAAGTATGCTGAGGGTGTAAAGGTTTGCTCTGAGGTTGCTGCTCTTCCCGCAGGTCAGAAGAATGATGCCGCTATCGCACAGGCTAAGGCTAAGATCAACCAGTACACTAACAACAAGATTGCTACCTTGCAGCAGGCTAACGACTTCGACGGCATCATCGCTATGGCAGAGTCTATCGCTGACGAGGCTTTGAAGCAGAAGGTTTTGGTACAGGCTTACTTCCTGAAGAAGGACTACGATAAGGTTATCGAGATTGGTGAGGCTGCTGCTGCATTGCAGACTGATCCCGCTGATCAGAGCGCAGTTTACTTCAACCTCGCATCTTCTTACAATGCAAAGGAGAACAAGGCTAAGGCTATCGAGACTTTCAAGAAGGTTACCGCTGAGCCCTATGCAACTCCCGCAAAGGAGGCTGCTGCAGCTTTGGCTCAGTAATAACGCACTATGCTAAATAAAAAATCCCGTCTTTCGAGGCGGGATTTTTTTTGTCTATACTTTATCGCAGAGCTACCAGTGAACGTACTTGCTCGTTAAATTCATCCTCTGATATCAACTGCTCAAGTGTGAGATGCATGCGATAGCGCCAATAGTGGTTCGGGTCGGCCGGGATGTTGATGCGCTCGGCATCGGGGTCGTGCAGTCGCAGGCGCTCATCGATGGAGAGCCAATCCTGCAGGGGCAGTATGGCAAACATGGAGCCCGATAGCATCTCTCGTTCAATGATCTGCGTGGCAGTATTGCCCGAACACTCCTTTTCGGCAACGCCTTCACGATGAAGTACTTCGCTCCAGTAACGCTGTGTTAGAGCCTGGTCCTCGCGCCACCATCCACGAATCGTGGACATGTCGTGGGTAGATGTGGCTGCAACCGAGAGGTAGGGGTAGTAGCGTGTGTTGCCAAATGCAAGCCCCATCTGCTTGGGCATACGCTCTATTTCGAGTGAGAGGATATGCTCCTGTGCCATTACATCAGGCACGCAGGCGGGAATCATACCCAAATCCTCGCCGCATGTGAGCATTCGGGTTGCCTGCATCAATGCGGGCAGACGGCGCATGGCATTCTCCCGCCAGAAATCGTTGTGGCGGTGATAGAAGAAATCCTCATGCAGGCGCATATAAGCCTCTTGTTGCTCTTTGTCGAGCTGTTGATACATCTTGGTCTTGTAGCCCTCGATGCGAGGCACATAACCTTCGTTATAGGGGTAACGAATGAAGAGCACATCCTTGGGATTCTCTCTGTTTTTTGTCTGCTTTTCGGCATCAAAGGCGAATCCGAAAGAGGTGATTTCCTCCTCGCTGTATGGCTTTGAGGGGTTGAAATATCCAAGTATGGCACTGCGCTCTGTGCGCGGCACCTCCCATATGCGGAAGAATCCGAGGATATGATCTATGCGGTAGGCGTCGAAGTAGCGAGCCATCTTGCGCAGTCGGGCACACCACCATGCATAGCCATCTTCGCGCATACGTGCCCAATTGTATGTGGGGAATCCCCAATTCTGCCCATCCTCGGCAAAGGCATCGGGTGGAGCACCGGCAGAGACCAAGAGGTTGAAGAGGTGCGGTGCACACCACACATCCACACTCGTCGGAGCAACGCCAATGGGGATATCGCCCTTGAGCGTTATACCTATCTTATGGGCGTAGTCGCGTACCTCTGTCAGCTGCTTATCGAGCAGATATTGCACAAAGTAGTAGTATCCTACTCTTTTAGCCTCCTTCTGTGCAAAGGCTTCGGCTCGCTGCTCATCGTATTGCTCCAACTCTCCCCACTTGCTCTTATCGGAAGAGTACTTGTCACGCAGTGCGCAGAATACGGCATATGGCAGGAGCCACTCGCGGCTCTGCTTGAAGAATCGCTCGAAACTGCGCGATGCCAATATCTGATCACCACACAGTGTATATATCTTGCGAAGAAATCTCTCCTTTAATCTGGTTGTTGCCTCATAATCCACGGCACTTAGTGCGTTGAGCCGTGCACCCTGTACAGAGTATTTTTCCAGCACATCTCGCATCTGCTTGCGTAAGGCTGGTGTGGCATAGCGACTACAAGCCTTTACAACCTCGCGAGGTGATATGTACATGGGATGCAGAGCAAAGGATGATATGGCGTTGTATGGATATGAATCTCGCCATGTGCCACTCGATGTAGTGTCGTTTACAGGCAACACCTGAATGATGGACATGCCCACCGTTGATGCCCAGTCGGCCATCGCTTTCAGGTCGCAGAACTCTCCGCAACCCCAACCCTCAGCGCTACGTAGTGAGAATACGGGTATGGCAACACCTGCGCCGCGCCACTTCTCGCGGCTATCGCGAAAGCGCAGACCTTGCACAATGGCACACTCTTCATGTGGTGTGGGCAGCAGGCGATTCTCTCCCTCTTCAAAGTATTTAAGGGCGTGGGAGCGCTTGTCTACAATGATGAATTTATACTCGCTCCCCGCGACGTTGTATGGTATTGAGCAACGCCAAAGTGGTGCTTGCGCATCGCTAAGGATGCGAGCCTGCGTAGCATCCCATGCGCCAAGCGCGGGGTGTGCACCTACGATAGCCACCAACTCGGTGCTACGCACCTGCGGAGCTTCCACCTCAAGCAGAATTGATCCACTCTCACACTTGGGGTTCGGTGCGGGATCCTCTCTGCGAAATACGCTCTCGGTAAAGAGTGTAGAGTAGAAAGGCTCGTTGCCTGCGCTGTCGAACCATCGATCGAAGATCTCCACACTCGTGCCGGCAGGCTCAAATCTGTGCTCTTGAGTCTCTGCGCGAAGAATCTCTCCTGAGATGCTATGCACTTCGTACCGATATGTACCACCCGCAGTAATGTCGAGTGATATGTGCCATTGTCCGTTACCGGCACTATGCATAGCAAGTGCTGCACCCCGCTTAAAGCGAATGTGCAGCACGTCAGTTGTGAAATATTCGATACGAAACGTTACTTTCATTATATTGCTTTTAGAAGTCCTTACCCTCAAACGCTGCGCCAGAAGATACCTTTCCTCCACCGTGTTCCTTGGTCTTCGAGTTGAAGGCATAGCTCAGCGAGAGCATTATATTCGGATATCGCGGTCGGACGTGCGTTGTTGAGTGCAGCGTGGGCGATATACGGTAGTTGTTGTATCGTGCCGTGCGGAATACGTCGTGGAAGACAAGCGAGGCGGATACCTTGTTTTTGAAGAGTTGTTGGCGTAGAGCCAGGTCGAAGTAGCAGTATGCATCCTCGCGGCCCTGCGTAAGCACGGTGGGACCTACAACGTTAGCATCAAACTGCATACGTGTATTCTTGCCCAGCGTGAAGTTGTTCATCATCATAGCTGTATAGCCCGTATTGGCAGCAGAGGTGCAACCCTCGTAGTCGGCAGTGAACTTGTAGTCGAACAGGCTGGCATTGATAGTCATGCTCCACCAGCGAGTAGCCTTAACGTGGGCATTCATCTCGATACCCCATGTGCGGTCGTTACCTGCATTGATCAGCGAGTCGAGTGTTACGCCGGGCTTATGTGCCACACGGATAGTCTCACGCACACCCTTACGGTGGCGGTAGTAACCCGTGAATGAGATTGTATGCTCCTCGGCAATGGTCTTGCGGTAACCAATTTCGGCAGAGTGAATGTACTCGGGGTTGATGTCGGGGTTACCCGTTTTCATTGTATAGTAGTCCTCATAGGTGATGTAGGGCTCCAGCTGCCAGATACCGGGGCGGCTTGTACGATATGAGTAGCCGGCCGAGATGACGTTGTTGCCCGGGGCTGCATATGAAACGTGAGCCGAGGGGAAGAGCTCCGTGCGCTTGATGTAGCGGTAGCGGTTGTTGGGATCCTGAACCTCGATATCCATATGGTCGATGGTGTGGTCAGCGCGAACACCCGCCTCAACGGCCAAAGGTCCAAACTGATCGGTCAGCATGGCGTATGCCGAATGAATCTGACGACGATAGAAGAAGGGGGCATAGAGGTCATCTCGATTGAAGAAGGCCTGCTTGTTGTTGTCCCACTCACGGAAGGTGTAGTCGCCATGCTCGCTATATGAGGTGTATTGGTAACCGATGTCCAACTTGCCGTTTTCGCGGTAGTTGATGTTGTAGTTGGCTGTACCGTCGAAATCCCAGTGGTGCTCCTTCTCATAACCTCGTGTACCCTCGTGGCGCACACCGCTGAAGTCGAACATGTTACTCTCGGTATACTCCAGTGCATAGCCATCGTAGCGCAGACGACCCACGATAGAGAAGTTGTCGCCACGCTCGTTGAGTTTCCATACGTAGTCTGTAGAGATCTGAGTGAGATGACGCTCCAACTCGTAACGGTCCTTGCTGTTGTAGCTGTTGACCTCATACTCTGTAGCGCCGTTCAACTTGCGGTAATCGTCATATAGCATATCACCACCGCGTGTTGTCTTCAGCATACCGGCCTGGAACTCAACTAAAAGCTTGTGATTGTTCTTGTTCAACTCCCATCCTGCGCGGCCAATGTATGATGCGTTGATACTCATACGAGTACCGTCGGCTACCGATTTTGTCTCATCGCCATCTACCGAGATGATCTTTGTCTGGTCGAAATCACTATTACCGCGAATCTCCGAACCAGCACCTCCGATATACCAGCGGCTTGCGCCCTTGCGGTAGTTAAGCAGAACGTCTGCATTCCATGTGCCTATGGTGCTACCTGCGGCATTGAACGAACCGCTGAAGCCATCGGTTGTAAGGCGCTTGGTGATGATGTTGATAATACCTGCATCACCCTCGGTCTTGTAGCGAGCCGAAGGCGTTGTGATGATCTCAATATCGGCAATGTTTGATGCGGGAATCTGCTGAAGCGACAGGGGACTCTCCTTACCGTCGACATATACAAGGAACCCCGAACTTCCGCGGAATGATACGCCACCATCGGCATCTACGCGAATCGAAGGTGATGTGCGCAGTACGTCGGCTGCAGTACCACCCGATGCAGCGAGTGTAGATGAACCGCTGATGGTCTGGCGGTCAAGCTTATATATGATCTTGCTCTTCTCGCCCGTAACGACTACCTCCTCAAGTCCGGTCTCTGCCATGGCAAGCGATATGGTTCCCATATCAATGCTCTTGCCGTTGCCAAAAGCAATGGGGTCGCTCATAAAAGGCTGATAACCAACCAGCATAACGGTAAGCACATACTCTCCGTCACGCACGCGGTCGATAGAGAATGCGCCATCTCGCACCCATGCCGAGGCTATGGTGTTATTCTGCGCGTCGGTGATAATCACATCGGCATACTCTATGGCTTTGCCCGTTACGGCATCTACCACTCGACCCTTGACTGCGGGCGAGCTTTGTGCAAAAAGCGTTGTGGCGCATAGAATAGCCAAAATAGTAAGTGTAAAACTTCTCATATTTATGTTATTCGTTAGTAAGTATTTCCATATGGAAAGACAATATTGCCGTAAAGGTAGTAAAAAATGCTGATTTGAGGATGTTTTATATGAAAAAAGCCTGTCAATATATAGCGACAGGCCCTGTTAATCTATCATTTTCGTTTTTTCATCTCTTCAATCTCTGCTCGTTTGGGTGCTGCTGGTTGCGCCCCCAGGCGCGTTACGCTTATCGCAGCAGCTATGCTGGCCTCATGTGCCGCCTCAACGAGACTGCGACCTTCGGCTATGACACTTGCCAGTACGCCGTTGAATGTATCGCCCGCAGCTGTGGTATCTACGGCCTTAACCTTAGTTGCCTCAATACTCGTAAACGTATGGCCGTCGTAGATGAGTGAACCCTGGCTGCCGAGTGTGATAATCACATTGCGTGGCCCCATCTCGTGTATGGCCTTCGCCGCGCGCTGAGCACTCTCCATGTCCGTAACTTCAATGCCCGACAGACTGGTAGCCTCACTGCGGTTAGGCGTTATGAGATAGAGGTTATGCATTAGTGAGGCACTGAGAGGCTCGCTTGGTGCTGGCGCAGGATTCAGAATAACGGGTACGCCTGCCTGGGCTGCCATGTGCGCGGCGTAGCTCACCGTATCGGGATGGCACTCCAACTGCATCAGCACGACATCGGCCGAGCGAATCTCATGTGCTGCCGAGTCTATGTCGGTGGGCGAGAGATACATGTTGGCTCCCGATGCCACGACGATGCAGTTCTCGGCATCCTTGTCTATGGTAATTAGTGCGATGCCGGATGGATGCTCTTTATCTACAAATACATAGTCCGTTACGATGCCATCCTGCTTCATCGAGTGGCGTACTTGCTCTCCGAACAGGTCATCACCTGTCTTTGCAACAAAGATCACCCGATTGCCATAGCGTGCCGCCGCAACGGCTTGATTGGCCCCCTTGCCTCCGGCGTTCATGAAGAAATCGCCACCCAGAACAGTCTCGCCTCCTGCAGGCAGATGTGATGTCTTGACAACCATGTCGGTATTACTGCTGCCTATGACTACAATATTTTTCATCTGAAAATCTGTTTTTGTAAAGATAGCAATTTTTAGGCAAATAAAAAGGCGGACTTGATTTTGTCCGCCTCTATTTAATTGTTATTTGGTGCTAAATAATGTCGAAGGCTATCTCCATCATATTTGTGAATGATGTCTGACGCTGCTCGGCCGTGCAGGCCTCGCCCGTTACCAATGAGTCAGATACGGTGCAGATGCACAGCGCTTTGTTGCCACTGCGTGCTGCGTTCATATATAGGGCTGCAGCCTCCATCTCGACACCCATTACGCCCATTTTCTGCCACTCCTTCCAGCGCTCTGAATTGTCGCCATAGAATACGTCACTCGAGAGAATATTACCAACGCGGTAACGGATTCCCATCTGCTCGGCCTTCTCCACTGCGGCGCGTGCCAGCGCAAAATCTGCCGTAGGGGAGAATGTACCCGGCAGGTTGTACTGCGCTCCGTAGTTCGAATCGGTACATGCTCCGATGGCAATCATCACATCGCCGAGCTGAAGGTCGGGGTGGTAAGCTCCGGCCGAGCCTGTGCGGATGATGCTCTTTACGCCGTAGAAATTGTACAACTCATAGGTGTAGATGCCTATAGATGGAATGCCCATGCCGTGACCCTGAACTGATACTCGCTTGCCTTTATATGTGCCCGTGTAGCCCAGCATGCCACGCACAGAGTTATACTGTACGGGGTTCTCAAGGAATGTCTCGGCCATAAATTTAGCGCGTAACGGGTCACCGGCCATGATCACCTTCTCGGCAATCTCGCCCTCGATGGCTCCGATGTGGGGTGTGGGAGTGTTAGCCATAATTTGAATTATAAATTATCTTTTTCGATATCCTTGAAATAGCGGTAGGTATTCACTTTGAGTTCGCCTACAGCACCCTCGTCGCATACCATAATACCCTTGGGATGCATCTGTAGCGCAGTGATAGTCCATGCGTGCGATACCGCACCCTCGACGCACTGCTGTACGGCACGAGCCTTCTTGTGTCCCAGAGCCAGTACCAGCACCTGCTTTGCTGAGCATACGGTGCCTACTCCTACCGTGAGAGCCAGCTTCGGAACCTTGTTGATGTCGTTGTCAAAGAAACGCGAATTTACGATGATGGTGTCCTCGGTGAGAGTCTTCACTCGTGTGCGTGAGTTGAGCGATGAGTAGGGCTCGTTGAATGCCAGGTGTCCATCCTCGCCAACACCACCGATAAAGAGGTCGATACCGCCCGCAGCCTCGATTTTGCACTCGTAAGCCTCGCACTCGGCTGCAAGATCCTCGGCATTGCCGTTGAGGATATTTACATTTTCGGGCTTAATGTCTACGTGCGAGAAGAAATTGTTCCACATAAATGAGTGGTAGCTCTCGGGGTGCTCCTCAGGAAGGCCAACATATTCGTCCATGTTGAATGTGATAACATTCTGGAACGAAACCTTGCCCTGCTTGCAGAGATTTATCAGCTCTGCATACATGCCAAGGGGTGTAGAGCCCGTGGGGAGTCCCAGCACGAAGGGCTCGCTGCTTGTCTTTGCCTTTGCATTAATCTGATCGGCAACGTAGTTAGCTGCCCAACGACCAGCATCGGCTGCTGTATTTTCGATAATCAGTCTCATAATTATATCTTCATTTTAACAAATACTTCAATAGCCTGATACTCCGCCATGCCCAACAGATCGTACAGGCGTGCGGTGTTTTGTGTGCGCTCCTCTGCGCGCTGCCAGAACTCGCGGCTGTCATCGCCTGGGAATGGCACGATATCCTTCTGCGAGAGGTGACGGTAGATAGCGTGGCGTTTCTTGATTAACTCGTCGGGACTTAACGGTACAGCCATGTCGACCATGCCGATCTCCCACTCCATCCATGCGCCTCGGTAGAGCCATATCACACACTCCGAGAGCCACTCCTCGCCAGCCTCCTTCAAGCGATGCAGAGCTTCCAAAACAGCCTCCGTACATACGCGGTGTGTGCCGTGCGGATCGGCTAGGTCACCTGCAAGGTAGATCTGATGAGGCTTGATCTGCTGCAACAGGTTGGTGATAATCTCTATATCCTTATCTGTGCGTTGTCCTTTTTTAATACCGCCTGTTTCGTAGAATGGCAGGTTAAGGAAGTGGGCATTCGTGTCGGGGTTAAGTCCAAATGAGCGCACTGCGGCACGTGCTTCGGCACGACGTATGGCACCCTTGATGTCAAGCAGAACACGAGGCTCAGGCTCTCCCTTCTTCTTCTGGGCAATAACCTGTCGAATTTCCTCAACACGGTCACCAAGGCCAAGCTCACGAGCTGTGTCAAGATCCTGGATTACAACGTCATCGTGTACGGCTACGTTGCCAGATGTCTCATATGCAACATGTACATCATGTCCCTGCTCAACCAGACGTATAAATGTTCCTCCCATAGAGATCACATCGTCATCGGGGTGGGGTGAGAATATAATCACACGCTTGGGGAATGGCTGCGATGGCACGGGTCGTGTCGTGTCGTCGGCATTGGGCTTTCCTCCTGGCCAGCCCGTGATGGTGTGCTGCAGGTCGTTGAATACCTCAATATTTATAGCGTGATAGCTCTTCTGTACCGCCTCAAGCATCTCGCCCAGAGAGTTTTCGATATAATCCTGATAGGTGAGCTTGAGGATCGGCTTCTTGACCGTCTCGCACAACCATACTACCGCCTTGCGTACCATACGTGGAGTCCATTCGCAGGGGCCTACAAGCCACGGACTCTTCTTTACAGTGAGCATATCGGCTGCGGGGTCATCTACGACGGCTTCGATCGAGGGATGGTTCTGCAGTAGTGATGCAGGGATCAGACGTGTTGCCTCACCTTCGACAACCTTGCCTACTACATCAGCCTTATCCTCGCCCCATGCCATAAGAATGATGTGGCGGGCGCTCATGACGGTGCTGATACCCATCGTAATAGCCATCTTGGGAGTGTGCTCTACACCAAAGAAAAGGCCGGCCTGAGCCTTGCGAGACTGGTATGAGAGCTGCACCATGCGGGTGATTGACTTGGCGTAGGATCCGGGCTCGTTGAATCCAATCTGTCCATGCTCTCCCATACCGATAACCAGCAGATCGATGTTGCGTGCCATGCGGTCATAGTTGATGCAGTACTCGGAAATATGCTCAATAGGGGTTGAACCATCTATAATATGTATATTCTCGGGCAGAATATCCACCTGTGAGAGGAACTCATCGTGAATTCGGAAGTTGCGACTCTGCTGCTCGGTGGCTTTGATGGGGTAGAACTCGTCGAGACTGTATACCTCTACGTTTTTGAACGATACCTCGCCGTTCTTGTGGCGACGCACCAATTCGTGATACACGCCAAGCGGAGTACGGCCGGTGGTAAGACCCAGCGCGAACAGGCGCTTGCTGTTCTTGGCCTCGTGTTTGGTGATGGCTTTAATGATCTGCGATACGATGTATTCAACGCCATCGCTCTCGATCTCGAAAATCGAGGTGGGGATCTTCTCGAAGCGATGGATAATATCCTTCGGTGTTCCCTCCAGACGAAGGCCGCCATTCTGTGGTAATGAATATTTGCTCATATTCTGTTTCTGTTATTATACTAGGTTGTTTTTTGCGCAAAAATAATGCGCACCTACAAAGTTAAGAAAAAAAATGTTTTCATCGTCATTGTGGAGAAAATGTGTCCCATATTTTATAATATTAGGTGCGTTGAGAAGAAAATTGTAAATAAATGTATATCTTTGTTTGACAATTATGATATTTAGGAACAATCTAAAATAACGAGTAATGAAGAAATTATTGACCCTGGCGCTTTGCCTCTGTGCCTCTACGGCACTTTTTGCACAGACAACGCAGATTATCGCCCACCGCGGATTCCATGCTACGAAGAACTCTGTGCGTAACTCGCTCTCTGCACTGCAGAATGCACAGGATTTTGGAGCTTTTGGCTCGGAGTGCGATATCAACGAGACCTCTGATGGCGTGCTGGTAGTTGTGCATGGCCCTATGCATGTCAAGTATAATGTGCAGCAGACCGATTTTGCCACTCTGCGTGCTCAGGCATTGGAGAATGGTGAGGTGTTGCCTACTTTGGAGGAGTATCTTGTTCAGGCCAAGAAGAATACACGCACAAAGCTCATTATCGAGATCAAGGATCACAATACTCCCTCACGCGAGACTCGTGTTGTGCAGAATGTTCTCAAGATGGTCAAGAAGCATAAGCTGGTAAATGATGTTGAGTATATCGCTTTCCGTCAGCATGTGTGCGACGAGTTGGTGAAGTATGGCCCCAAGGGTATTAAAGTGGCATACCTGAATGGTACACTCACTCCCGAATATTGCAAGGATTTGGGTTACACGGGTATCGACTACAATATCGGTGTTATGCAGCAGCATCCCGAGTGGATCAAGCAGAGCCAGGCTCTGGGCTTGACGGTAAATGTCTGGACGGTAAACGATACTGAACGTATTCAGTGGTGTATAGATCAGAAGGTTGATTACATCACAACCGATAACCCCGAGGAGGTTAAGCGTCTGCTTGCGAAGTAAAATTTCCACTACACTTTATATAAAAGTCCGCTTTTTTGCGGACTTTTTTTGTGATTATCTCTTTGAACGTGTATCTTTGCTTGCAATAAAACAGATACTTACTATGAACTTAAAATATGGTTTAGACTCCCGCCCGCCAATCGGGCAGTTGTTCCTTTACAGCATGCAGTGGTTCGTGCTGGCCGTGGCCGTTGTCGTCACGTCACTCTTTATCGCAGTTGGTTCGCCGGCTGAACGAGTATTATACGCCCAGAAGGTTTTTGCACTGGTGGGTGCAGCAACAATTATACAGGCGCTGTGGGGGCATCGTATGCCTATTGTAGTGGGGCCGGCAGCTGTGTTGCTTGTGGGTATAATCACGGCTCTTGCATCGCAGGGTGCTGAGGTAAATACCAATAAGATATATACCGCAGTAATGGTTGGTGGTGTGGTGGTTACAGCCCTTGCTGCAGCACGTGTGTTGTCGCATCTGCAGCGAATCTTTACGCCGCGAATTGTGATAGTGATATTGCTTTTGATTGCCATTACGCTTGCTCCTACGATTAAGAATCTGATCTTCCCCGAGACTGAGGCGGCACGCCATGCGTTTGGTCTGTGGTTTACCATTATTGGAGTACCTGCGATGGCCTTTGTCTCGTATCGATTGCGTGGAGTGCTCAAATCGGTGATGATTCCGATTTCGTTGTTTGTTGGCTGCGTGGTGTATTATGCGATCTATGGTGGCTTTGGTGAGGTGATGTCTCGCTATACCGAGTCGGAAGGATCATTGCTGATCCCACGTCTTGAGTTTGATGGCAGCATGATAATAGCCTTCTTGTTGTGCTATGTTGCCCTGCTCATCAATGATGTTGGCTCCATTCAGGCTCTGGGTGGTATGCTCGCTACGCCTGATACGGATCGCCGCTGCGGTCGTGGTGTTGCCATCACTGGTATTATGAATATCGTTGCAGGTGGTATGGGAGTTATTGGCCCTGTAAACTATTCGATGTCGCCGGGAGTTATCGCCTCATCATCATGTGCCTCGCGTTACGCGATTCTCCCTGCGGGTGTGGCTCTGATTGTTTGTGCCTTTATTCCGTCGCTTATCGCCATATTGTCGGCTATTCCCAATACCGTCATAGGTGTTATTCTGCTCTACCTTATGGGTACGCAGCTTGCTGCGGCATTTAATATGCTGGTCTCAACAAAATCCGTTCTCTCGTTCGACGATGCACTGATTGTAGGCCTGCCTATCATGGTGGCTATGCTTTTTGGTGCGGTTCCGATGGATGTTGTCCCTGCTATTGTTCGCCCCATTCTTGGAAATGGCTTTGTGATGGGAGTCGTTACGGTGGTTGTTCTTGAACATGTGCTGCTGCGTCGCCGATAATGCCGTAAATGAATTACAAATTATAATGGAGATAAATCCCGCCTTTTGGCGGGATTTGTTTTTCGTAGCAAGGAGTTTCTTTCTGAGCTATCAATATTCATAGTTTTTTCTATGTAGTTGCCATATATGTATATAAATATGGAAAAATTGATAATTTCCTAGAAGGGTGGCGACCTAATATTATATATAAATATAAGTATATGTAGTATGTGCATCTTCGAAACTGTTATTAATTATAGTCGATATGCCCACTCAAAAGTTAATATTTCTTATTTTTATCCCCTATTTTTCTAACAAACCATAATTTATGTCAGGAAAAAATGTTAAGGGAAATAATGTAATGGGGTGGGATAGTTATGGTTTGTAATAAAATAGCGCGATATAACTTTCATCTGTTAAGCATCTTAATATCGGTTGTTGAATAGTGTTAGCAATGTTAATTTTATATTAAATTTTTTTGATAATGTCTAATTTATTGTGTAACTTTGCCCGTTGTATTTTTACACTAAAGTGAAAATCTACTTAAATTTTTTATATGTACAAATAAAATTAATGCTTATGGTTAGGAAAATTGTACTTTCTATCTTCGCTGTTGTGGCTACCACTGCTATGGTAGTAGCTCAGAACAGACAGGTGAGTGGTACGGTTAAGGACTCTGCAGGTCAGCCCATTGTTGGTGCTACCGTTGTTGTGGATGGTTCTGTCGTAGGTGCCACTACCAGTGCAGACGGAACATTTAAGCTGGACGCTCCCGCGAACTCTAGCCTTGTTGTTTCGTTTATCGGTTATGAGACTCAGAT
>JAEIGA010007135.1_pt1 | contig 16997 bp, 30 predicted proteins | sample 9270691 | NCBI WGS metagenome assembly JAEIGA01 (sample SAMN17057246, study PRJNA624740) | gut metagenome | biome: biome; isolation source: fecal sample | host: Bos grunniens | place: China: Xizang | collected 2019
GACTGTTGATGCTCTTATGAGACTTGAGTTGCCAAGCGGTGTTGAAGTAGAGATTAAAGTTCAGTAATTATTGAGAACAACTAAAAAACATTTGAAATGCCAGGATTATTAGGAAAAAAAATCGGAATGACATCCGTTTTCAGTGCCGATGGTAAGAATCTTCCATGCACTGTTATCGAAGTAGGTCCTTGTGTTGTAACTCAAATCAAGAGTGTCGAGAAAGATGGCTATGCTGCAGTGCAGGTAGGCTTCCAGGAAGCTAAGGAGAAGAACACTTCTAAGCCAATGGCTGGTCACTTCAAGAAGGCAGGTACAACTCCAAAGAGACACTTGGCCGAGTTCACTTATGATGAGGAGCACAACTTGGGCGACGTTATTACAGTCGAGCTCTTCAATGATGCCCCTTATGTAGACGTAGTTGGAACATCAAAAGGTAAAGGATTCCAGGGTGTTGTTAAGCGTCACGGTTTCGGTGGTGTAGGTCAGACTACACACGGTCAGGACGACCGCTCACGCAAGCCAGGTTCTATCGGTGCTTGTGCAACTCCATCACGCGTGTTCAAGAACATGAAGATGGGTGGCCACATGGGTAATGAGCAGGTTACAACACACAACTTGCAGGTGATTAAGGTTATCCCTGAACACAACCTTCTTCTTCTGAAGGGCTCTGTTCCAGGATGCAAAGGTTCAATCGTAATAATTAAGAAGTAATGGAAGTTTCAGTTTTAAACATTAAAGGTGAAGATACTGGAAAGAAGGTTGAATTGAACGATGCTATCTTCGGAATTGAACCTAACGACCATGTTATCTATCTCGCTGTAAAGCAGTATCTCGCTGCTCAGCGTCAGGGAACTCACAAGTCTAAGGAAAGAAGCGAAATCACAGGCTCAACTCGCAAGCTCATCCGCCAGAAGGGTGGTGGCGGCGCTCGCCGTGGTGACATCAAGTCTCCAGTACTTAGAGGAGGAGGCCGTGTGTTCGGACCAAAGCCACGTGACTATTGGTTCAAGCTTAACAAGAAGGTAAAGAATTTGGCACGCAAGAGCGCGCTTTCTTACAAGGCTCAGCAGAATGCAATCATTGTAGTTGAGGACTTCAATTTCGAGGCTCCAAAGACTAAAGATTTCATAAAAATGCAAAATAATCTTAAAATTGACGGTAAGAAGCTCCTTCTCCTTTTGCCAGAGAATAATAAAAACGTATATTTGTCTTCCCGTAATATACAGCGTGTAGAAGTTATGACAGCTAGCGCACTCAATACTTACAAAGTAATGAATGCTAACGTAGTTGTTGTAACTGAAAATGCGCTTAAGTTGGTTGACGAAACATTAAATAAGTAAGGACTACAATGGGATATATCGTAAAACCGTTGGTCACTGAGAAAATGACCGCTATTTCAGAGAAGCAGAACAATAAGTTCGGCTTCATTGTGCGTCCTGAGGCCAACAAGATTGAGATCAAAAAAGAAGTTGAAGCTAAGTATAATGTAAATGTAGTTTCAGTTAACACTATGAACTACGCTGGTAAGCGTAAGAGCCGCTATACAAAGGCTGGTGTTATCAAGGGTAAGACAAAGGCATACAAGAAGGCTGTCGTTACTCTTAAGGATGGCGAAACTATCGATTTCTATAGTAACATTTAATAATAAAAATGGGTATTCGTAAATTTAAACCGGTAACTCCGGGTCAAAGACACAAGGCTATTGGTACTTTCGATGATGTTACTACATCAGTACCAGAAAAATCTCTTGTATTCGGTAAAAAGAGCACAGGTGGCCGCAACAACCAAGGTAGAATGACAGTTCGTTACAGAGGTGGTGGTCACAAGCGCCTTATCCGTATTGTCGATTTCAAGAGAAATAAGGATGGAATACCAGCAGTAGTAAAGACTATTGAGTACGATCCAAACCGTTCGGCTCGTATCGCACTCCTTTTCTACGCTGATGGTGAAAAACGCTACATCGTTGCTCCTAACGGACTGCAGGTAGGTATGACTCTCATGTCAGGTGAGACTGCCACTCCAGACCTCGGAAACACACTTTTCCTCAAGGACATTCCAGTCGGTACTGTTATCCACAATATCGAGCTCCGTCCAGGACAGGGTGCTAAGATGGTAAGATCTGCAGGTAACTTTGCTCAGTTGACTTCACGTGAAGGAAGCTATTGCGTTATTAAACTCCCTTCTGGAGAAATTCGTAGAATCCTCGGAATCTGCCGCGCTACAATCGGTAGCGTAAGCAACTCTGACCACGCTCTCGAATCTTCAGGTAAGGCAGGACGCTCACGCTGGTTGGGACGTCGTCCACACAACCGTGGTGTTGTAATGAACCCACATGATCACCCAATGGGTGGTGGTGAAGGACGCCAGTCAGGAGGACACCCACGTTCACGTAACGGCTTGTATGCTAAGGGTCTCAAGACACGTGCACCAAAGAAGGCATCAAGCAAGTATATAATCGAAAGACGTAAAAAATAAACAAGTTAACTGATTAAAAAATATGAGTCGATCATTAAAAAAAGGTCCATATATTAACGTAAAGCTCGAAAAGAAAGTTCTCGCTATGAATGAGAGCGGAAAGAAGAGCGTTATCAAATCATGGGCAAGAGCTTCAATGATTTCCCCAGATTTCGTGGGACATACTATTGCAGTTCATAATGGTAATAAGTTCATCCCTGTTTATGTTACAGAAAACATGGTAGGACACAAGCTTGGTGAGTTCGCTCTCACACGCACATTCCGCGGCCATGCAGGTAACAAGAAAAAGTAAAACAGGTATTACTTAAGATTAAAACGAAATTAAATAATGGGAGCAAGAAAAAAATTAATGGCCCAGAAACTTAAAGAGGCTAAAAAGACTACCTATTTCGCTACCCTTCGCGACATCCCTTCATCACCACGCAAAATGCGTTATGTTGTTGACCTTGTGAGAGGTATGGAGGTGAGCAAGGCATTGGCAACTCTCAAGTTCTGTTCTAAGGACGCATCTAAGGATGTAGAGAAGGTGTTGCGCTCTGCTATCGCTAACTGGGAGCAGAAGAATGAAAGAAAGGCAGAAAACGGCGAATTGTACATCTCAAAGGTGTTTGTTGATGAAGGTGCTACACTCAAGCGTATGAGACCTGCACCACAGGGAAGAGGATACAGAATTCGCAAGCGTTCTAATCATGTTACTTTATTTGTGGACGCTAAAACTAATGTTGAAGATTAATTATGGGACAAAAGTGTAATCCAATAAGCAACCGTCTCGGCATCGTAAGAGGTTGGGACTCTAACTGGTTCGGTGGAAAGAATTTTGGAGACAATATCCTTGAGGATAGCAAGATCCGTAAATATCTTAACACTCGTTTGGCAAAAGCCAGTGTTTCTAAAATCGTAATTGAGCGTACTCTCAAACTCGTTACAATCACTGTTTGCACTGCTCGTCCAGGTCTCATCATTGGTAAGGGCGGACAGGAAGTTGACAAGTTGAAGGAAGAGTTGAAGAAGGTAACAGACAAGGATGTGCAGATCAATATCTACGAAATCAAGCGTCCAGAACTTGACGCTGTAATCGTAGCAAACAACATCGCACGTCAGATTGAAGGCAAGATCGCTTATCGCCGTGCAATTAAGACTGCTATCGCTAACACAATGCGTTCAGGCGCAGAGGGTATCAAGATTCAAATTTCAGGAAGTTTGAACGGTGCAGAAATGTCACGTTCAGAAATGTATAAGGAAGGACGTACTCCGCTCCATACATTCCGTGCTGACATTGACTACTGTTTGGCTGAGGCTCTTACTAAGGTAGGTCTCCTTGGAATCAAGGTTTGGATTTGCCGCGGTGAGGTGTTCGGAAAGAAGGATTTGGCTCCTAACTTCGCACAGACCAAGGAAACAGGCCGCAACAATAATGGCGGTAAGAGATTCAGAAACAGAAAGTCTAACCGTTAATTAGATTTATTATGTTACAGCCAAAAAGACAAAAGTATAGAAGACCGCAAAAAGGTCGTGGTCGTTTGAGCGGAGTTTCTCATAGAGGAACTGAACTCGCTTTCGGAAGCTTCGGAATTAAGGCGCTCCAGACTCGCTGGATCACAGCACGCCAGATTGAAGCTGCCCGTGTGGCAATCACACGTTATATGCAGCGTCAGGGACAGGTTTGGATTCGTATCTTCCCTGATAAGCCAATCACTAAGAAGCCTGCTGACGTCCGAATGGGTAAGGGTAAGGGAGATCCATATCAGTATGTATTCCCTGCAAAACCAGGACGTATACTTTTTGAGATTGAAGGTGTTTCTTACGAAATTGCAAAAGAGGCTCTTCGCCTTGGTGCACAGAAACTTCCTACAACTACTAAGTTTATTGTAAGACGTGACTACGACAAAAATGCTTAATTATGAAAATTTCAGAGATAAGAGAACTTACAACTGCTGAACTTGCAGAACGTATTGAGGCAGAGGTTGCAAAATATAGCGACTTGAAATTCAACCACAATATTTCTCCTGTTGAGGATCATTCACAGATTAAGAAACTACGTCGTGATATTGCTCGCATGAAGTGTGAGCTCCGTCAGAGAGAACTTAACAACTAATATTGAGCCGAAACATGGAAGCAAGAAATTTAAGAAAACAAAGAACGGGTGTTGTTTCTAGCAACAAGATGGACAAGACAATCGTTGTCGCTACAAAGTTCAAGGAGAAGCACCCTATATATGGTAAGTTTGTTAGCAAGACAAAGAAATACCATGCTCATGACGAAAACAACGAGTGCAATGTTGGTGACACAGTGCTGATTATGGAGACTCGTCCGTTGAGCAAAACTAAAAGATGGAGATTAGTACAAATCGTAGAAAGAGCTAAGTAATTATGATACAGACAGAATCAAGATTGACAGTTGCAGACAACAGTGGTGCACGCGAAGTTCTTTGTATCCGTGTACTCGGAGGTACAAGACGCCGCTACGCATCTGTTGGTGACGTGATTGTCGTAACAGTAAAAAATGTAATCCCTTCAAGCGATATCAAGAAGGGTACAGTATCAAAGGCTTTGATTGTTCGTACAAAGAAAGAAGTACGTCGTGCTGATGGTTCTTATATCCGCTTTGATGACAATGCGTGTGTGCTTTTGAATAATGCGGGTGAAATGAGAGGAAGCCGTATCTTTGGTCCTGTAGCTCGTGAACTCCGTGCTGCTAACATGAAAGTAGTTTCTTTGGCTACTGAGGTACTTTAATTTTAAACGATTATAGTAATGAGTAAATTACATATAAAGAAAGGTGACACGGTTTATGTAAACGCTGGAAACTACAAGGGACAGACAGGTAAAGTTTTGTCTGTACTTGTAGAAAAGCAGCGTGCCGTTGTCGAGGGTGTTAACATGGTGTCTAAGAGCACTAAGCCAAGCGCAAAGCACCCACAGGGAGGTATTATCAAGCAGGAAGCTCCAATCCATATTTCTAACCTTAACGTTGTAGACCCTAAGACAGGAAAGCCTACACGCATCGGTAGAAGATTGGGCGCTAATGGCAAATTAGTTCGTTATGCTAAAAAATCAGGGGAGGAGATTTAATGAGTACAACTGCAAATCTTAAGAATGTATATGCTGAGCAGATTGCTCCAGCTTTGATGAAACAGTTCAACTATACTTCTCCTATGCAGATTCCTGTATTGAAGAAGATTGTTGTAAACCAGGGTCTTGGTATGGCTACTGCTGACAAGAAGGTTATTGAGGTAGCTTTGAATGAGCTCGCTCAGATCACAGGTCAGAAGGCCGTTGCTACTATGTCTAAGAAGGATATCTCTAACTTCCGTTTGCGTAAGAAGATGCCTATCGGTGTGATGGTTACTCTTCGTCGCCAGAAGATGTATGAGTTCCTTGAGAGACTTGTACGTGTAGCTCTTCCACGTATCCGTGACTTCAAGGGTATTGAATCTAAGTTTGACGGTCGTGGTAACTATACTCTCGGTATTCAGGAGCAGATTATTTTCCCTGAAATCAATATCGACCAGGTTGATAAAATTATGGGTATGAACATTACTTTCGTTACAACTGCTCAGACAGACGAAGAGGGTTATGCTCTGCTCAAGGCTTTCGGACTTCCATTTAAGGATGCTAAAAAATAATAGACATGGCAAAAGAATCAATGAAGGCTCGCGAGGTAAAGCGTGCTAAACTTGTTGCAAAATATGCTGCTAAGCGTGCAGCGCTTAAGAAGATCGTTAATACAGGTGATCCGATGGAAGCATACGAGGCTGCTCGTCAGCTCCAGGCTATTCCTGCTAACGCTAATCCTATCCGTTTGCACAATCGCTGCAAGATTACAGGTCGTCCAAGAGGATATATCCGTCAGTTCGGAATTTCACGTATTCAGTTCCGTGAAATGGCTTCTGCAGGACTTATCCCTGGTGTAAAGAAAGCAAGTTGGTAATTAATTTTTAGTGTTAAATATTGTCGGGATGTCCCGATTAATTTAATTTATTATGACAGATCCAATAGCAGATTATCTAACGAGGTTGAGAAACGCAATCAGTGCAAAGCACAAGATTGTTGAAATTCCTGCCTCAAACTTGAAAAAGGAAATCACTAAGATCCTTTTCGATCAGGGCTATGTGCTTAACTACAAGTTCGTAGAGGATGGTCCTCAGGGAACTATCAAGGTAGCTCTTAAGTACGATGCCGAGTCAAAAACAAGCGCTATTCAGTGCTTAAAGCGTGTGTCTCGTCCAGGACTTCGTAAGTATACTGGTTACAAAGACATGCCAAGAGTAATTAACGGATTAGGTATAGCAATTATATCTACATCTAAAGGTGTTATGACTAACAAGCAGGCTGCTGAACTTAAGATCGGTGGCGAGGTGCTTTGTTATGTTTATTAATTAAGGAGGATATATAATGTCTAGAATTGGTAAGTTGCCTATTAATATTCCTGCAGGAGTAACAATTACTCATAAGGATGACATTGTAACTGTAAAAGGTCCTAAAGGTGAGCTCACACAGTATGTAAACCCTGCGATAAGCATCGTTATTGAGGACGGAAAGTTGACAATGGAGGAAAACAAGGAATTGATGATTGACAATCCAAAGCAGCGTCACGCTTTCCACGGATTGTACCGTTCTCTTGTAAACAACATGGTTATCGGAGTGTCTGAAGGTTACAAAAAGACTCTTCAGTTGGTGGGTGTAGGTTATCGTGTGTCAAACACAGGTAATCTTCTTGAACTCTCTTTGGGTTATTCTCACGCAATATTCTTTGAACTTCCAAAGGAAATTAAAGTTGAGACTAAGTCTGAAAGAAATCAGGACCCTCTCATTATGCTTGAATCATGTGACAAGCAGTTGCTCGGTCTCGTATGCGCTAAGATCCGTTCTTTCCGCAAGCCTGAACCATATAAGGGTAAGGGTATCCGTTTCCAGGGCGAAGTTGTTAGAAGAAAGTCTGGTAAGTCAGCAAGTGCTAAATAATTTTTAATTGTACGAATATGATAACAAAGATAGAAAGACGTATCAAGATTAAGTATAGAGTACGCAATAAGATTTCAGGTACTGCTGAACGCCCTCGTATGTCTGTTTTCAGAAGTAACAAGCAGATTTATGTACAAATCGTTAACGATGAGACATCTAAAACTCTTGTTTCTGCTTCATCTCTTGGCATGGAAAAGTGCCCAAAGTGTGAGCAGGCAGCTAAGGTTGGCGAACTCGTCGCTAAGAAGGCAATAGAGGCAGGCATTTCCGCTGTAGTTTTCGACCGTAATGGTTATTTGTATCACGGAAGGGTTAAGGAGGTAGCTGATGCTGCCCGTAACGCTGGACTTAAATTTTAATTGAATTATGGTTAATAGAGTAAAAATAGGAAACGATATCGAGTTGAAGGACCGATTAGTTGCTATTAATCGTGTTACCAAGGTTACAAAGGGTGGTAGAACATTCACATTCGCAGCCATTGTAGTTGTTGGAGACGGAAATGGTGTGATTGGCTACGGTCTTGGAAAAGCTGGAGAAGTAACTGCTGCTATCGCTAAAGGTGTAGAAGCAGCCAAGAAGAATCTCGTTAAAGTACCTGTTCTCAAAGGAACTGTTCCGCACGAGGTTTACGCTAAGTTCGGTGGCGCTAGAGTACTCATCATGCCTGCTTCTGAAGGTACAGGAGTTGTTGCTGGTGGTGCTATGCGTGCTGTTTTGGAGAGTGTTGGTGTCACTGACGTTCTTGCTAAGTCTAAGGGATCTTCTAACCCTCACAATCTTGTAAAGGCTACAATTGCAGCACTTGCAGAGATGCGTGACCCTAAGACTGTTGCACAGAACCGTGGTGTAAGTTTGACTAAAGTATTTAGAGGATAAGGAGATTAATCATGGCAACAATTAAAATTAAGCAGGTTAGAAGCCGTATCGGCCGACCTATTGATCAAAAGCGTACACTTGATGCTCTTGGACTTACTAAGATGAACAAGGTAGTTGAGCATGAAGACACTCCTTCTTTGCGTGGAATGATCCGCAAGGTATATCACCTTGTTGAGGTTGTAGACTAAGTATTTAATTTAAATTAATTCGAAACAAATGGAATTACATAATTTAAAACCAGCGGAAGGCTCAACTCACAATAGCAAGCGTGTTGGTCGTGGATATGGTTCTGGTAAAGGCCGTACATCTACACGCGGACACAAGGGTGCTAAAGCTAGATCTGGATATAAGAAGAAGATTGGTTTCGAGGGTGGACAGATGCCACTCCAGCGCCGTGTTCCTAAGTTCGGTTTCAAGAACATTAACCGCGTTGAATATAAGGCTATCAACCTTAGCACAATCCAGAAGTTAGTTGATGATAAAGATTTGACAAAAGTTACAATTGCAGATTTCATTGCTGCAGGTTTTGTTAATTCAAACCAGCTTGTTAAGGTTCTCGCAAATGGAGAATTGACTGCTAAAGTTGAGGTTGAAGCACATGCTTTCTCTGAGAAGGCTGTTGCTATCATCACAGAAAAAGGTGGTAATGCTGTAAAACTCTAATGTAATGGGAAAAGCAATCGATAAAATTAAGAATATCAAGATTGTAAAGACATTGTCTAACATCGGGAAAATCGAGGATCTTCGTCAGAGAATCCTCGTGACCCTGATGTTGGTTGCTGTCTATCGTTTTGGATCTTACGTGGTTCTTCCTGGTATTGACACGGAAGCTCTCACTGGTGTTCAGAATCAGACTAGTACAGGTCTTATGTCTTTGCTCGACATGTTCTCAGGTGGCGCCTTCTCTAAGGCTTCAATATTTGCACTTGGTATCATGCCGTATATTTCTGCGTCTATCGTGATGCAGTTGCTTGGTATTGCTGTTCCTTATTTCCAGAAAATGCAGCGTGAAGGTGAAAGTGGAAGACGTAAGATGAATCAGTATACTAGATACTTGACTATCTTTATTCTTCTTTTACAAGCTCCTTCATATCTTTTGAACTTGAAATGGCAGAATGGCGGTCTGAATCCAATGCATGAGTCTTTGGATTGGACTTTGTTCGTGGTTTCATCAACTATTATACTTACCGCTGGTAGTATGTTCGTCCTTTGGTTAGGAGAACGTATTACTGATAAAGGTATCGGTAACGGTATATCTTTGATAATCATGATCGGTATTATCGCGCGTTTCCCACAAGCATTTATCCAGGAATTTACAACAAGATTTACAACTCCTGGTCAAGGAGGTCTGATTGTGTTCTTGGTTGAAATTGTAGTACTTCTTGCAGTTATTGCATCTGCAATTTTGCTTGTACAAGGTGTTAGACGTGTTCCTGTACAGTATGCAAAGAAAGTTGTAGGAAATAGACAAATAGGTGGTGCAAGACAATATATTCCGTTGAAGCCTTATGCTGCTAACGTGATGCCTATTATCTTTGCTCAGGCTATTATGTTCATTCCAATCACTTTGGCAGGCTGGGCAACAAATGGTCAGTTGAGCCCATTCTTGTTGCAGGTTATGGATAATACTAGTGCTGTTTATAATATTATCTTTGCCGCTCTTATTATTATCTTTACGTATCTTTATACAGCTATTACAATCAATCCGGTTCAGATGGCAGAGGATATGAAGAAGAATAATGGTTTCATTCCAGGTGTTAAGCCAGGAAAGAATACTGCGGATTTCTTGGATAATATAATGTCACGCATTACTTTCCCAGGTTCTTTGTTCCTCGCGTTTATCGCAATCATGCCTGCTTTTGCTGGTTTGTTCGGTGTACAGCGTGAGTTTGCTCAGTTCTTTGGTGGAACTTCTCTTTTGATTCTTGTAGGTGTTGTGCTTGATACACTTCAGCAGATCGAGAGTCATTTGTTGATGAGACACTATGATGGACTTCTAGAATCTGGACGTATTCGTGGTCCACGTTCAAATGCCGGTGCTTATTAATATAAGGAATGGTATATCTGAAAACGGACGAGGAGGTTGAACTCCTTCGCAAGGCTAATCTCTTAGTAGGAAGTACTCTTGCTGAATTGGCGAAAGTAATTGAGCCTGGTGTTACAACTAAGCAGTTGGATACTATTGCAGAGACTTTTATAAGAGATAATGGTGCAGAACCTACTTTTAAAGGTTTTCCAAATCCTTACGGTGGTCCTTTTCCTGCAAGTATATGCACATCTGTTAATAATCAGGTTGTACATGGAATACCAAACGATACTCCATTAGAGAATGGAGATATAGTTTCCATTGATTGTGGAACTCTATTGAATGGTTTTTGTGGAGATTCATGTTATACATTTAAGGTGGGTGAAGTTTCTGAAGAAGTTTCTAAACTATTGGATGTAACAAAAGAGTCTTTATACAAAGGAATAGAACAGGCTGTAGTTGGTTCAAGACTCGGTAATATTTCTTATGCTGTTCAGAATTATTGTGAATCTAATTCTTATGGCGTTGTGCGTGAATTCGTAGGTCATGGGATAGGACGCGATATGCATGAGGAACCTCAAGTACCTAATTATGGACGTAGAGGTACAGGAATGCTGTTAAAAAATGGACTTTGCATTGCAATTGAACCGATGATAACTTTGGGTAAGCGAGATATATCAATGTTGAGTGATAATTGGACAATTGTTACTCGCGATGGTAAGCCTGCAGCTCATTATGAACATACAGTATGCGTTCGAAAGGGAAAAGCTGATATTCTCTCGTCTTTTGATGAAATTGAAAAAGTTTTAAGATATAAATCATAATTATGGCTAAGCAATCTGCAATTGAACAGGATGGAACTATCGTTGAAGCACTTTCTAATGCGATGTTCCGTGTAGAGTTGGAGAATGGGCATGAGATAATAGCGCACATCTCTGGTAAAATGCGAATGCATTACATCAAGATTTTGCCAGGTGATAAGATTAAGGTTGAAATGTCACCTTATGATTTGTCAAAAGGTAGAATAGTGTTTAGATACAAATAAAATAAAAGATATGAAAACAAGAGCATCTTTAAAGAAACGTACACCTGATTGCGTTATCGTTAGACGTAAAGGACGTCTGTTTGTAATTAATAAGAAAAACCCTAAGTATAAGATGCGTCAGGGCTAATCTTTAGTAAGACAAGAAATAAAATAAAGATATGGCAATAAGAATTGTAGGTGTAGACCTCCCGCAGAACAAGAGAGGTGAAATTGCGTTGACATACATTTTTGGTATTGGACGCAGCAGCTCAGCTAAGATTTTGGAAAAGGCTGGTGTTGACAAGGACATGAAAGTTAAGGATTGGAACGATGACCAGGCAGGTAAGATCCGTGAGATTATCGCTGCTGAATACAAGGTAGAAGGTGATCTTCGTTCTGAAATCCAGCTTAACATCAAGCGTTTGATGGACATTGGTTGCTATCGTGGTATCCGTCACCGTATTGGTCTCCCAGTACGTGGACAGAGCACAAAGAACAATGCTCGTACTCGCAAGGGAAAGAAGAAGACAGTTGCAAACAAGAAAAAGGCTACTAAATAATAATTAGGTATGGCAAAGAAAACAGCTTCTGCTAAGAAGAGAGTTGTCAAAGTAGGTGCACAGGGACAGCTTCATGTTCACTCATCTTTCAATAACATCATTGTTACTTTGGCAAATAGTGAGGGTCAGGTTATTTCTTGGTCTTCAGCAGGTAAGATGGGCTTTAGAGGTTCTAAGAAGAATACTCCTTATGCAGCACAGATGGCTGCTCAGGATTGCGCTAAGGTTGCATTTGACCTCGGATTGAGAAAGGTTGTGGCTTACGTTAAGGGACCAGGTAACGGACGTGAGTCTGCTATTAGAGGTGTCTATGGCGTTGGTATTGAAGTTACTGAAATTATTGACGTGACTCCACTCCCACACAACGGATGTCGTCCTCCAAAGAGAAGAAGAGTTTAATTATTTATAGTGATCAGAGTCTGGCTGTATTTTATTGACTGTATCTTTCCTTTCTACAGTCGCGGCTGCAATACTAAGGACTCAAAATTAATGAAAATATATGGCAAGATATATTGGACCTAAGTCAAGAATTTCTCGTCGTTTCGGTGAAGCAATCTTCGGACCAGACAAAGTGTTGTCTAAGAGAAATTACCCTGCAGGTCAGCATGGAAACAATCGTCGTAAGAAGTCTTCTGAGTATGGTCTTATGCTCGCTGAGAAGCAGAAGGCGAAGTACACATACGGAGTACTTGAGCGTCAGTTCCGTAACTTGTTCGAAAAAGCTTCAACTATGAGCGGTGTAACAGGTGAGGTTCTTCTTCAGCTTCTCGAGGCTCGTCTTGATAATGTAGTTTACCGTTTGGGTATTGCTCCTACTCGTGCTGCTGCTCGCCAGATGGTTAGCCACAAGCACATCACTGTTGATGGTCAGGTTGTGAATATCCCATCTTATAGCGTAAAGCCTGGTCAGATTGTTGCTGTACGTGAGAAGGCTAAGTCTTTGGAAGTTATTGAGGCTTCTTTGGCAGGTTTCAATCACAGCAAATATCCTTGGATTGAGTGGGACGCTAACGTAATGGGCGGTAAGTTCTTGCACAATCCAGAACGTGCAGATATTCCTGAGAATATTAAAGAGCAGATGATTGTCGAGTTGTACTCTAAATAAAAATTAACAATGGCGGTATTAGCATTTCAAAAACCAGAAAAAGTAATAATGTTGGAGGCCGACGATAAGTACGGAAAGTTCGAGTTCCGTCCTTTGGAGCCTGGTTTTGGTATTACAATTGGTAATTCCTTGCGCCGCATTCTTCTTTCTTCTTTGGAGGGTTATGCTATCAACACAATCCGTATTGCGGGTGTTGATCATGAATTCTCTACAATTCCAGGAGTTAAGGAGGATGTAACTAACATTATTTTGAATCTCAAGCAAGTTAGATTCAAGCAGACAGTCGAAGAGACTGAAGCAGAGAAAGTTACAATTACTATCGAGAATTCAACTGAGTTTAAGGCTGGAGATATTAACAAATATCTTAACGGATTTGGAGTGTTAAATCCTGATTTGGTAATTTGTCATTTGGATCCAAAGGCAACTATGGAGATTGAATTGAGTATCAATAAGGGACGTGGATATGTTCCTGCTGACGAAAATCGTGAGTTCTGCAAGGAAATCAACGAGATCGCAATTGATTCAATCTATACTCCAATACGCAACGTCAAGTTCGCAGTAGAAAATTATCGTGTGCAGCAGAAGACTGACTATGAGAAGTTGGTTGTTGAGATTCAGACTGATGGTTCTATCCATCCGAAAGATGCTCTTAAAGAGGCTGCAAAGATCCTTATCTATCACTTCATGTTGTTCTCTGATGAGAAGATTTCTCTTGAGAACGCTGATCTTGATGGAAATGAGGAGTTCGATGAGGAGGTATTGCGTATGCGTCAGTTGCTTAAGACAAAACTCGTAGATATGAATCTTTCTGTTCGCGCTCTCAATTGCTTGAAGGCGGCAGATGTAGATACTCTGGGAGATTTGGTACAATTTAACAAAACAGACTTGCTCAAGTTCCGCAACTTTGGTAAGAAGTCACTCACAGAGCTTGACGACTTGCTTGAGAGCTTAAACCTTTCGTTCGGAACTGATATTTCCAAGTATAAATTAGACAAAGACTAAGAAATGAGACATAATAAGAAATTCAATCATTTGGGTCGTAAGGCTCAGCACAGAGCTTCGATGTTGTCTAATATGGCAATATCTTTGATCCAGCACAAGAGAATCACTACTACATTGCCAAAGGCTAAGGCTTTGCGCATGTATGTTGAACCTCTTCTCACAAAGGCTAAGGATGACACTACTGCATCACGCCGTGTCGTTTTCAGCTATCTTCAGAACAAGCATGCTGTTACTGAACTTTTCGGTAACGTAGCTGCAAAGATTGCTGACCGTCCAGGTGGTTACACTCGTATCATCAAGTTGGGCAAGCGCGCTTCTGATGATGCTTCTATGGCATTCATCGAGCTCGTTGACTTCAATGAGAACATGGCTAAGACTGAGGCTAAGAAGACTCGTACTCGTCGTTCTAAGAAGTCTGCTCCTAAGGCTGAGGCTCCAGTTGCAGAAACACCTGCAGTTGAAGCTACAGAGGCAGCTGAATAAACATATATTGTTAATTCGCATATATTTGAATCGCATCAGATTGTTCTGGTGCGATTTTTTTTGCTTTCTTGCTTAATACTCGAATATTTTCCTTAAGTTTGTTGTTTGAATTGCTATTTGCTTGTGAGATAACGATATGTCCGCCGCTGATTTGTGGCGAATGTGTTGGTTTCTTTGCTTGTGGCTTTTGATATAGGTTCGCTGCTATAGGAAGAGTGATTGTGATTGCTTTTTAGACGATTTCGCTTTAGCATGTTATTAAAAATGTTGTTTTGGTTGATGATTTAATGCAGTCGAGGAGCGGGTGAGGTGTGAATGGGGTAGATGAGGTGCTAATGGGTGCGGATAAGGTGTAAATGGGGCGTATGAGGTTTTGTGTTGCTGATTTTTTGCTTGTTTGCGAACTATAGAGTGTATGAAGTGATTCAAGTTGCAGTGTCTTGAATGATGTGTTTTGTCACTATTACATGAATTTGTTGAATTAGATAATTAGATAATCTTAGATATGAAGCGTATTCATTTATTGTCTTTAATTTTGATTTTGGTTTCTTTGAGCGTCGTCGATGCTGTTGCTCAGGACTGGATGCGTGTCAATACGACGTATGGTAATGCGGTGTGGTCATTCCCATATAAGAATGCTCATTTCTCTCATTTTGACTTCCTTGAGTCTGAAGATGCTATTTGGGGTCATTATGTTGATGATGATGGCGAGCCTCGCTATGTGCCGTTCTCTATTTCGGCTGTTGACAGCATTACTTTTGTTTCCGAACAGGACTCTTTCCCTAAGAATGAATATAAGGTTTTTGCAATGAACATTACCACTGATGGTGGCGCGCCTATTGATTCTAAGGAAGAGTATGTGGGCTGCTATGTATCGGTTGATGGCAAGGGCGAGTTTGCTGATTATTCCGGCACAGCGCGTATTCGCGGACGTGGCAATTCCACTTGGCTGTGGTATGGTAAGAAACCTTATCGTTTGAAGCTCGATGTGAAGGATAAGATTCTGGGACTCAAGAAGAACCGCGACTGGGTGCTTCTTGCCAATTATCGCGATGCTACCGACTTGATGAATACGTTCGGCTTTGAGACAGCTCGTTGGATGGGGCTTCCTTTTACTAATCATACTCGTTATGTTGAGGTTTTTCTTAATGGCGATTATATCGGACTTTACCAGTTGACAGAGCAAATCGAGGTGGGAGGCCATCGCGTTGATATTGATGAGGATAATGGTGTGCTTCTCGCTTTTGACCTCGACGACGGTCCTGGACTTAGTCCTAATGCTACTGATAATTTCTACTCCGAGGTTTACGGTATGCCGATGTGCGTAAAGAATCCTGACGAGCCTACTGAGGAGCAGATTGCTCAGATCCAGTCTGATTTTGCAGTTTTGGAAAATGCTGTCAAGGCTAAGAACTTTGCAGTAGTTGACTCCCTGCTTGATGTCGAGTCGTTTATCAGCATGCTTCAGCTTCAGGAGTTCCTTTATAATGTGGATTTCACGGCTCCGCGCAGTCTTTATATGTTCCGCGATGTCAATGGCAAGTATACTATGGGACCTGTTTGGGACTGGGATGCCGGTTATGATTTCGACTGGAACCATATGGAAACCTCTCACAACTTCTTCGCTTCTTATCAGGAACTCATCTTTGGCCGCGATCCTTACAGACAGAATGGCAATTATGGTATGCCGCGTTTCTTTACCGATATGTTTGGCAACTATGAGTTTATGACCCTCTACAAGGAGCGTTGGGAGGAGCGTAGCGATTCTATTTTCGTTCGCAACTGGAATGCTGTACGCAAGTATTATTTGCAGTTGCAGAGGGGGGCGTATACTCGCGATTCTGAGCGTTGGCCAATCGGGAAATCGCCTGTAACAGAAGCGAACAAGATGAACACTTGGCTTCGCAACCGCAAGGCTTATATGGACGAGGTCATTGCGTCATATCCAGTGCCAAAATATGAGGGTCCTGTACATACTGTCTTTTGCGGCAGCATTCCTCTGAACCTGACTCTACAGTATTCTACTGGCTATGATCAAAACGTTAAAGTTAATGTGCCGGCAGAACAGGTCGCTGCTCTCATGGGCATTAGCGTGGATGAACTGATGTCTGCTCCGTTGACTATTGTTCCGTTGCATCGCGACGGATCGGAGGGTGACAACAGAACTAACGGCAATTTTGGAGGATGGTTTAATGGCGATGGCAATCCGTATGATTGGGGACAAGGCCATGTGTATATTGAGGTATTCAACGATCTATTTTCATGGGATTGCGGAGTTCGTGCTGATAATGGCCATTGCGAACGCGGCCATTCTCATGATGTTACTATGCAGTATCGCTATGAGAAGGTCAACAAGTTGCTTACCGTTAATGTCGACATCAAGTTTACTGTTGAATAAAGTTCTTTTACAGATAGAGTAGGGGCTGTGCCGATTGGGGCGCAGCCCTTTTTCTTTGGGCCAAGGCCAGGATGATCTGAGTAA
>JAEIGA010007136.1_pt1 | contig 16996 bp, 10 predicted proteins | sample 9270691 | NCBI WGS metagenome assembly JAEIGA01 (sample SAMN17057246, study PRJNA624740) | gut metagenome | biome: biome; isolation source: fecal sample | host: Bos grunniens | place: China: Xizang | collected 2019
GACTCCTTGCGATTGAGGTCAAGGGAGGCGATGTCACCCTGGAGAACGGGGTCTGGTTTCAGGATGGGAAGGCACTCAGGTGGAGTCCTTACCAACAAATCAATCGGGCTGGATTTGCCTTACGTGATTTTCTCTGTGAAGCCTTAGCGTGTCGAGCGTTGCCTTTTCCCTTTTTGAAGACCGTGTGGTTTCCCGCTGTCTCGCGTCCCCAAGAAGAACCGCTTGAAGGCCGTGGGATGACCTTTTATGCTGAAGAACTGGCGCACGTGCAACAGACGCTGGAGTGCTATTTGCCCCGCTTACAACAGCGTGTAGCGCATGAGACGGTCTTCACGCTACAGCAGGCCCTCTCAAAGACCCTTTCTTATCAAGCCTCGTGGCAGTCGCGACGTTCGCTTGCCGATGCACGCCTTGCGAAGCTCACCTTAGAACAAGCCCACGCATTAGATGCCTTCTCCCACTTTTCACGGCTTCGGGTGCGTGGGTGTGCTGGAAGCGGAAAGACGTTATTGGCCTTGCGGCGCGCCTATCAATTGGCACAAGCGGGCAAACAGGTGCTCTTATTGTGCTTTAACCTCCTGTTAGCCTCGCATTTACGTCAGATTGCAGGACATGTGCCAGGCTTGCGCATTGAGGCAGTAAATGACCTTTTCTTGACCCTGCTCAATCGACAAGAGGATGGTTCGCCCGACTTTTGGCGGCGGCTTGCGCGCGAGGTGGTGCCCGCTGCAGAAGCGTTTCGGGTGGAGGAGGCACCCGATGTCGTGATTGTGGATGAGGGACAAGATTTCTCTCCCGCAGTCTGGACGGCCGTAAAGGCATTGGTGCCCGACGAGGCCGACTTTATTATCTTCTACGACCCTGAACAAAATATCTTCCAACGCGATCTGACGGCGATGCCATCCTTCCCCTGGCCAGATGCCGTGCTCACGCGAAATTGTCGTAATACACGCGCAGTGTGCGATGTCTTACGCCCCCATGCGCCAGCGTCAATGGTCCTACACGAAGATGCACCGATGGGCGAACAGCCCGAAGTGTATACGGCACAGAATCGGAAAGCCCTGCGAGAACGGCTTAAAGCGCTCCTCGGACGCCTGTTAGGCGAACAAGGCATCACGCCTGCCGAGATTGTCTTGATGGGCGCACATGCCGTGCAGAAGATGGGGCTTGAGGAGATTCTGGGGAGCTATCCGGATTTGCGTTACTTTACCTATCGCAAATTTAAGGGATTGGAAGCCCCCATTTTAATTCTATTAGATGTCAATGAAACTGATCCGCTCTGGGATCGAGCGGCATGCTATACTGCGATTTCTCGCGCAGTTCACAAACTTATTCTGCTGAAGCTTGAGGCTTAGGGCACGCTTTTGTGCGCTTTTTGGGCGGGGCCTTTTGGGGTGCCGCCACACTTGCCGTGGCAGAGAGTTCGCCCTTCGCCAAGCGAATGGTGAGCGAGTCGCCCGCCTGAACGGTTGCCGCATCGCTCACAATGGCGCCGTCGGCAGTAGAGACCAGTGCATAACCACGTTGAAGCACCGCCGTGGGGTCCAACGCCTTGAGGGTGGCGGTGTGGTGAATCAGGCGATTCGAGGCGGCCTTAAGGGCTTGCTCCAGGGCGATATCAAACCGATGAGCCAGGGTTTGCAGATGCTCTTTGGCGCGACGAAAGACGTCACTTCCGTGCTGTTCCAAGGCGTGTTGGCGCACGGTGAGGCGTTGGCGATGGGTGGAGAGGGCGCGGTCAATGGCAAATTGGAGGCGATCTTCACGCGCATCTAAACTTTGTGCGTGGCGTTCCAGCAACTGCGTGGGATCTTGAAGCAAAGGAGAAGCTTCGCATTCTCGAAGATGGGCTCGTGCCTCAAGGAAGTGAACACGCATCGCTTTAATGAGGCGTTCTTTCCGATCGAAGAGGGAACGCTCAATGTCTTCCTTACGGCCACAGATGAGTTCGGCCGCAGCCGAGGGCGTGGGGGCGCGCACATCTGCGACGAAGTCGGTAATGGCGATATCGGGTTCGTGGCCGACTGCGGAGATGACGGGAATCTTTGAATTCGCCACTGCGCGTGCGACACACTCCTCATTGAAGCACCAGAGATCTTCCAGCGAACCGCCACCGCGCCCCACAATCATCGCATCCATGGGCTCATCAGAGACGCCTGGCGCAAAGTGACGATTGAGTAATTGGATGGCGGCGGCGATTTCCGCTGCGGCTTCGGGGCCCTGTACGCGACAAGGGGAGACGATAATGTGCAGATTGGGGAAGCGTCGATTTAAGATATTGAGAATATCTCGAATGGCCGCGCCGGTGGGTGCAGTAACAATGCCGATGCGTTTTGGCAAAAGCGGCAAAGGACGTTTACGTGCAGGGTCACAAAGTCCCTCAGCGATGAGTTGCTTTTTGAGTTGCTCAAAGCGCAGAAGGAGTTCGCCAGTGCTATCGCACAACTCAAGGCGTTCGATATTTAAATGGTAACTTCCATTTGGCGCATAGAGCGAAATCCGCCCCGTGGCGCGAATCTTGTCGCCATTGTCAAACTTCGGCACTTGGCCCTGAGCTCTTTGACGATAGACGAAGAAGGCAGCGTTGAGTTTGGCAGCGGAGTCACTTAAAGAGAAATAGAGGTGGCCAGAAGCATTCGGTGGGCGCAGATTGGAGACCTCGCCTTCCACGATGAAGGAGGGCATATCATCCAAACGATCTTTGATGATCGCCGTGACTTGCGAGACGCTTAGGGTTCGAATCTGGGCCATATCGATAGTGGGGGCTGAACGTGAACTTGATGTTTAAATGGAGATGCTACATTGGTAAAGGTGTGCTGTATGGATGTGGTTAGGGGATGTGCTCTTTCTCTCAACAACTCGCTTGGCCTTCAAAGGTCATGAGGATGGCCCAAATGGTGGCAGACTGGATGCTCCAAATAAATGCCCTTCGCCACCATTTCCAATTCCCCATCGCAGCAAAGGCCATTCCCGCCAAGCAGGGGAGCAGCATCGGGAGGAAGATGACGATGCATTCAAGGGTTATCTGCAACCACGGATCCGTTAATCTCCACCACTCAATTGACCATAGTGGGATTGTAGAGACTTGTAGAATCACCCAAGCGCAGCAGGGTAAAACACCTAAACGGAAAAAGGCTCCACTTAAGCAAAAGGTGACCACCCCAATTGCACACGCCGTAAAAATCATGCCGATAGGGCAGAGGGTTCTAATCCATATGAGCGGCAAGAACATCGCCACCGCGGCGCAAACACAAAGGATGCCCAGTGCTGCTCCCAACCGTTTTAAAAACTCCATTCCGCGTTCCTCAATCTTCTCTATCTTACGCATGCGTATCAACTGAGGTCCATTTTATCAAAGTACATCACGAAAAATCAAAGAAAGCCGCGCGCAAAATGACCGTTGTGTGGGAAAACGATGGAAACAACGCTGAAAAAGGTCGAGATGCTAACGCTGAATAGCGCAACGCATTAAAGGTGGGCGGTCGCTTAAAAGGAACTGACGCTTAGGAGCGCCTTAGTAGTGGGGAGGCGGGGGTTCTTCAGAGAGTGGGCGCAACATCAAGGCGTTGTCTTGCCGTGCTTCGTGGGCTTCAAAGCGTTGCTCTAAGCGTTCGACAATACGATTTAAACGGAGAATTTCGTCATTGAGTGCGTCAATGACGCGTTCCTGTCGCGTGAGCAGACTCTCCAACGTAATAATGCGTTCGTTCAATGCGTTACAATCAGACATAATCAATGCTCATAAAAAGATGGCCGCAGGATCGTCTTCAGGCTTTGGCGGGATGCATGCTTGTGGCAAATTCGCCTTTGAAGTCGATGGACAAGGTGGCGTAGATGCCGTAGGTGTAGGAGAAGCCTTGCGCTCGGGAGATGGCGATTGAGAGGTGTTCGCTGGCACTTGTTGCGCCGGAGGGACGCAAGCCTGCGGCAGGTGTGGGGCAGGACTTACGGGAGGTGTGGGGGCAACGTTTGCAGTTGGGGCCTTACGCGCTTCGCAGAGTTGTGTAATCCAGGTATTGGTGCGAACGCAATTGGCGCGCGAGAGCGTGGTCACATTGCCTGGAATGCCACTGAGAATGAGGGTTGCGCCCTTGAGAAGACGTTTACGCACGGTGTCAGTCAGGGGATAGTCCACCAGAGAGTAGGGTAAAATGCGAATCAATCGCAAATTTGGCACGGTGGCGAGTCTTCTGGCAGCCTTCTTTTCGCCGAAGGAGATGAAGCCACCCACAGCCACTGCACCTGCACGGACAGCGTCTGTAATGCGTTTGATCTCTGCATCAAGTTTCGCCGGCATGAGCGAACGCGAGAGGATGACAGGGACAAAGGACGCCGCATCTAAAAGGGAGAGGTCGCCTAAGGCGGTCCACGTGGTTTCGGTGGAGAGGCGCGGATGGGTGACGGTGCGTGGCGTTAAAGCGTCGGTCGAAGTAGCCATTGGTGCCTCCTTAGAGCTTTTGCGCAGGCACACCAAAGACTGTGTGGCCCGAGCGGAGGTTGCTAATCACGACCGACCCCGTGCCAATGGTGCAGGCATCGCCAATGGTTTTGCCTGGCATGACCTTCGCCCCCGTATGTAAGGTGACGGTATTGCCCACCTTGCCAAACCCACCAATGAATGCCGTGGTGTCCATGCGTAGGAAGTCGCCCGCCTGTACATCGTGGCCGATGACGCCGCCCGTCTGTAAGAAGAGGAAGTCGCCGATGGTCGCATCTGCTCCAATGTAAGCAAAGGGTGCGATGACTGCGCCTTCACCCAAGGTGCAGGGAAGCACTTTGGCCAACGGATGGATGAAGGAGGCGAAGTGTGCGCCGCGCGCTTTAAGACGTTCGACGGCGAGCTGACGAATGACATTTTGGCCAATGCCGCAGAGGATTGGCAAATCAATCGGGCAGGTAGCAGTGTCGCCAATGACCGAGGGATAGCCGTGGTGATGGGCTAATGCGTCGGGATTGTCATCAATAAACCCTGCACAGGCGAGGCCGGCATCAGCGAGCCAATGGCAGAGTTCGCGTCCAAGACCGCCGGCGCCAAGGATGTAGTAACGTTTCATTGTGCGCGAGGCTCCTCTGTTGTAGCAGCATCAGGTAAGAGTTCGCCATAGGCTTCCCAGTGACGCTTCACGCGAACGCCTAAGACGGGTTCGCCGCAGTCAATCAACATCTGACCATAGGCAGGCACGAAGGTGGCGAGCAACTTCTGGGAGGCGGTGGATTGGATGACCGCTTTAGCGAGTTGAAGTCCCTCGGTGGCACGGCCAACTTGGTGAGCTGTAGCGCGGGCGATGAAGAACATCACTTGTGCCGTTTCGTCGGGATAGGTTTCGGGTGCTTCAATATTGAGGAGGGCAGTGCGCGCATCGGCTTCGGCCTCTTTTGCCTTACCGCAGGAGAATAACCACTCTGCGCGGCGCATCAAGATGTCGGGCGAGGTGGGGCGGAGGCTCACGGCGAGGTTGAAGTAGGGGGCGGCCTGCGAGGCGTCAGGGGACTTGCGGGCGATTTCCGCGGCGTCGATGACATCGCTAATGCGAGGTGCGGCAATGGAAAAGGCGGTATTGTAGAGTTTAAGCGCCTTATCGTGTTCGGCCATGCGCTCAAAGGCACGCGCGGCGCAACATTCACGTTCCGCAAGACTTTGCAGGTAGGGGTCGGCAGGATTGGCCTTGGAGGCCTCAGAGAGTTTACCCTGCAAGGTGAGAATGCGTGCGCTACGGAGGGAGGAGAGGATGAGACGCATCTCAGAGGCGATTTCATCGGGCACTTGCACCCATGGCATTTCCATGTCGTAGTAGGGCTGGAAGGCGGTCTCCAAACGTTTGCCACCGAGGCCATCAAAGAGTAATTTGCGTGCGGTCTTTGCGCTGCCACGCGAGATTTTGGGGGCGACCAGCTCCGCAAGGAAGTCATCTAAGCGTGCCGTGTCGGCGATGAAGCAACACGAGAGGAGTGCAAGTGGGGCTTCAAGGTTGGACTTCGCAAATACGGCGGAGACATCGTCACGATCAAGAAGGGTGTTGATGGCGGTCGTATTCAGGCTGAGGGGCATCTGGGAGGCAACCAATTGCCAGTGATTGCGGCTCGTCATCCAGAGTTGGACATGGGCAAAATACTTGCGAAAGACAGCGATACGCTCCATCAACATGCGTTCGTCCAAGGCGTGACCATCGTTTTCATAGATGAGGATGCCGTCAGGTGTGAGGTGGTCCTGTGCAGAGGTGAGGGCAGACTTGCCGTAGTAATCGCGTTCGGCATCCATCCATGCGGGCGGCAACTCCACCCAGAGCGCATGGTACTTGCCACTGAGTTTCCCCGTTTCAACCCCCTGGAGGAGGGCTTCGCCAACCTGTAAGCGATAGGCTAAGCGCGCCTCGGGCGAGGGGAAGAAGAGCGCAGGGATGAGTTGGGAGGTCGCTTGTGCTGCGAAATCCAACCCTGCCGAGCGAATCACGCGGCCGTCTTTAAAGGTGAAACCCGTGTCTGTTTCGCCCGTGTAGATGCCATCACGTGCAGCAATGGGCGCAAAGGGATGCACTTGTTGGAGGAGGTTCTCGGAAGAACGGCGCATGCCGAAGTACCACCCCGTGAGGAGAATCGCCATCATCGCAATGACTGCGCCGCGGACAAGGCGGAGCTTGCATTGGGAGAGGAGAAGGAGCGGCGCGGCGTGTAAGCAACCCGCTAAGGCGATGTCGTAGAGGCGAATCGTGGGAATCACACCAGAGAAGATGCGAGCGAGGATAAGACCGCAACACGTGCCGGCGAAGACGATGAGCCGTCCGCGGGGTTGCTTGAAGCGCAGGAGGAGGAAGGGGAGGAGAAAGGCCGCCCAACTAAACCATAAGAGTCCCTGACGGAAGACGAATGCGTGCCAAGTGGGGTAGTCCAAGCCGATGCGAAGGGAGAGTAAACGCCAAGTGTCGACATCATGCGCTGTGTCACCAAAGGCGGCAAAGGCGATGATTGCACCCACAATGGCGAGCCCAGCGCAGGTTTTGTTGCCACAGTATTTGGGCAGAAAACGATTGAGTAGGTAGGCTGTTGCGGCGCCCATGATTGCAAAGGGCAACGCAAAGGGCCAAACGGAGAGTCCGCCAGTCCAGTGTTGATAGACTGGTGCCGCGGCGCCGACGAGGAGCGCAGCAAAGAGGGAGAAGAGAAAGAGCATGGTTTGCGTGAGCATAATGAAGTCCAAGGGGATGAGGGAAAATTAGTCTCGGGGGATGTAACGGCGGCGATTGCGTTTCGGGTCGCCATAAATCCCTTCGTTTTTCAAGGTGTAACTCACCGTATTTCTGCCACAGAGTGCCTCAATTTTCATCAGGCATTCAGAGGTAGGATTAATGGTCCAAGAGATGTCGGGTTCTAACGTGGCGGTGCGTCCGCCGGGTAAATCTAAGAAGATTGCAACAGGGAAGCCGCCAGGATATTCGGCCAAGATGTCTCGCAACGCAGAGAGTTTCTTCGCCGAGGGGACATCATTGTCCACACGGCAACGGATGCGAATGCTCTTGGCAAAGGTCGAAGGGGCCTCTTGAAGCGGATAGAATTCTTGAGCAAAGATGACGGGGTCGCGTCCTTCTTCAATCTTGACCTCGCCACAGAGCAATACGGGCGCATCCACAATGAAGTTGGCTTCGTTTTTCTCGTAGGCATCATTAAAGGCGAGGGCCTTCACGGTGCCAGAACCATCTTCAATGGTGAGTTCTGCCCACGGCTTCTTGGTGGTCTTGGAGATGGCGCGACGAACGCCTGTGAGAATGCCCGCAATGCGGACGGCATCACGATTGGCGCAACTGGTGGCAAAGCGTTCTGCGGTCGTGGTTTGGAAGGAGCGCACCAACATACGATAGCGGTCCACCGGATGACCCGTGAGATAAACGCCGAGGAGGTCACGTTCGTCTTGAAGTTTTTCCTTTTCGCTTCGGTCTGGTGCATCCGGCAAATCATCGGCATTGCCTCCCTGTGCGGCATCTCCACCGCCGAACATATCAAAGAGGGAGGTCTGTCCAGTCTCATTGTCGCGGTCGGCTTCTGAGACGCGGGAGAAGGCGAAGTCAATTCCTGCCAAGAGGCGTCCCTGCGAGACCTCTTTAAAGCAGGCCATTGCACCGCTACGAATGAGGGCTTCGATGGTGCGCTTACTCACAGCTGCGCGATTGTCATTTGCGGCTTTCGCAGCGGCACTGCAAAGACGTTTGCAGAAGTCAACGAGACCCGTGTAGGAGCCGTTGGCCTTGCGTTCGGCCACAATCGCATCGCCAGCCATTTCACCTACGCCACGAATGGCGCCCAAGCCATAGCGAATAGCATCTTTACCTTCGGGAGAGAAGACGCTACGCGAGGCATTGATATCAGGCGGCAGAACGGTGAGCCCCATGTCGGCTGCGGCCGCCACAAGCATCGGCATCTTATCGAAGTTGCCAATTTCAGAGGAAATTTGTGCGCACATGAAGTTTGCGGGATAGTGCGCTTTGAGGTAGCCCGTCTGGTAGGCGACATAGGCATAACACACGGAGTGTGATTTGTTAAAGGCGTAAGAGGCGAAAGCCTTCCAGTCGGTCCAAATCTTTTCGGCAATCTTTTGCGCTTGCTCTTCGCCAGAGCAGTGCTTCATGAATTCGGGGTTCTTTAAGCAACCATCTAGAAACTTGACGTAGAGTTTCTCCATGGTTTCGAGTTGCTTCTTACCCATTGCCTTACGGAGCGTATCAGACTCACCGCGTGTGAAGCCACCTAAGAGACGGGAGAGCAACATCACCTGTTCCTGATAGACGGTGATGCCGTAGGTGTCCTTGAGGTATTTCTCCATCAAGGGGTGGTCATAGGCGATTTGTTCTTCGCCGTGTTTACGCTTGATGAAGGAGGGAATGTATGCCATCGGGCCTGGACGATAGAGTGCGTTCATAGCCACGAGGTCTTCAAAACGGTTGGGACGGAGGGAACGCAAATGCGCCTTCATGCCGTCCGATTCAAATTGGAAGAGACCGTCTGTTTCACCACGCGAGAAGAGTTCGAAGGTGGCCTTGTCTTCAATGGAGATCTTGTCCATGTCGACTTCGATGCCGTGGGACTCTTTAATCGAGGCTAAGCAGGCCTTAACGACGGAGAGGGTTTTTAGGCCCAAGAAGTCCATCTTCAAAAGGCCGATGGGCTCCACGAAGTGTCCGTCATATTGCGTGGTCATCAAGGTTTCACCCGCAGTCGGCGAGATGGGAATGGTTTCCATCAAGGGGTCGCGACTAATAATGATACCGCAGGCATGCACACCGACATTGCGCGTGGTGCCTTCGAGGTTCATTGCGAGTTCAAGAATGCGTCGCTTCTGTGGGTCGTCCCCATTCATGACCTCTTCAAGCTTCGGATTTTCCTTAAAGGCTTTGGCGAAGGTAATTTTTGGGGTGTCTGGAATTAAGGCTGCGAGCGCATTGGCATCTGGAATGGGATAGTCTAAAACACGGCAGACGTCTTTAATGGCGCTCTTGGGGGCCATAATGCCGAAGGTGGCAATGTGCCCCACATGGTCTGCACCATATTTTTCGGTGACCCATTCCAACACGGCACCGCGTCCATTATCGTCGAAGTCCACGTCAATATCGGGCATCGAGATACGATCGGGGTTCAAGAAGCGTTCGAAGAGGAGGTCGTATTTGATGGGGTCGATATCGGTAATCGTGAGCGCATAGGCTACCGCACTGCCCGCCGCAGAACCACGTCCCGGCCCAACAATCACCCCCAGTTTGCGTGCCGAGGTGATGTAGTCTTGCACGATGAGGAAGTAGCCAGGGAAGCCCATCTGCTTGATTGTTTCAAGTTCGAAGGTGAGGCGGTCTTTGATTTCCTCGGTCATCGCCTCCCCGGGCCAACGCCGTTCAGCGCCCTTCCACGTGAGGTGTGCTAAGTAGTCGCTCTCTAACTTGATACGTAAGACCTTATCGTAGCCGCCTAATTTGTCATAGCGATCAAATTCAGCCTTGAGTGCCGCTTCATCAAATTGCTTGGCGTAGGAGTCTTCGGTGCCAAAGTCCTCGGGGATGGGGAATTTTGGCATAATCGGTGGTGAATCAAGTTCGTAAATCTCCACCTTATCGGCGACTTCCACCGTGTTCTGAATCTGCTCTTCACATCCAGGCAGATTCTCGCACATCTCTTCGTAACTCTTGAACCATTCTTGTTGCGAATAGCGCAGGCGCTTTTCGTCATTGAGCTTTTTGCCCGTGCTAACGCAGAGGAGAATGTCATGCGCAGGGCCATCTTCTTCGCGCAAGAAGTGAACGTCATTGGTGGCGACGACCTTAATTCCCAGTTTGCGTCCTAAGGCTAAAAGGGATGCGTTGACCTTGAGTTGACGTGCGTAGAGATCTTTACGATCTTCTTCGCCAAAGCCTCGCACCTTTGAGTGGTGGAGCATAATTTCAAAGTAGTAGTCTTCGCCAAAGAGGGAGCGATACCACTTTGCTTCAGCTTCGGCATCTTCTTCGCGTCCTTCTGCTAAGAGGCGTGGCACAATGCCGGCCACACACGCAGTCGTACAAATTAAGCCTTCGTGATAACGCTCCAAGAGTTCGCGGTCAATACGCGGACGGCCATAAAACCCTTCAATGTGCGCAAGGGAAATGAGGCGGAGGAGATTGTGATAGCCCGTGAGGTTTTTGGCTAAAAGAACCAAGTGGTCGCCGCTACGAACCGTGCGGTCGTGACGTCCTAATCGCGAAACGTAGGCCTCGCAGCCCAGAATCGGTTTGACGCCTTCTTTTCGACAGACATCGTAAAACGCCTTTAAACCGTAGAGGTTGCCGTGGTCGGTAATGGCACAGGCGCGCATCTTTAAGGCCTTGGCGCGTTTGACAAGCGCAGGCACTTGGCAAGCACCGTCTAAAAGCGAGTAGGCCGAGTGCACATGTAAATGGACAAACGGGACAAAATCAGGCGTCTCTTCAGCAGGGGAAACTGGGGCATCACTCATAACCCACGCATTATAACATTTTCCCCCGCGCCTGTGCCATAACGCTAAAAAGAAAAGACACCGTCGGGGACGGTGTCTTCGCTTGTTGTTTGAGTGAGATTTTACTCTTCGCAGACGAGACGGATACCAACATTGGCAACGCGCTGCCACTGCGGATAGTGAACGCGCAAGGAGACGCGGCTAAAGCGGGGGAGTAAGTCCCAAGCGCCACCACGAGCAACGACTTCAGCGTCCTTCGCAGGGGTGTTGCGCGCATCATCAGCGTAAGGATAAGGAGCATATGCGGACTGAGTCCATTCTGCAGCGTTACCAATCATATCCTTGAGGCCGAAGGCATTGGCGCGAGATTTGCCCGTAATGGAGAGGGCCATCTTGCCATCGTCATAGCGCATATCGCGGAGATAGTAGTTGAGCGTCTGACGCTGGTTGGGGAGCTTATCAAGTGCCTTATCTTCGAGGTTGGCATAGGGCGCAAAGTTGTCATCTTCATTACCCCAGAAGAAGGGCGTATCTGTGCCAGCACGGGCAGCCCATTCCCATTCTGCTTCTGTGGGCAGACGGAATTTACGACCGGTCTGTTCCGTGAGCCACTTGCAGTAGTCTTGAGCTTCCTGCCAAGAGACGCGCACTGCGGGCCACCATTCATTGTTCATGATGCTCATGCCAGGGGTGGTGTGGTCCTTGCCGAGTTCGTCAATGTAACCATTGTAGTGGTCGGGCTTCCACTTGAGGAAGTTGCGCAAGGGGACTTCGATGTCTGCCATTAAGAAGGGCTTCTTAATTTCAACAACGTGCGGTGTTTCATCGCAATAACCCTTTGCATCGCCCATGACAAACTTACCAGCGGGGATGCGCAAGAAGGTGAGCGAACCGCCAGGCATACCAATCTGGACGTGTTGCGCCTTGATATCCTTCTTCGGCCAACCCTCTACCGTGGGTGTTGCGACAGGTGCAGCGGGTGCGGTGGGCTTCTCAGGGGTAATGGAGGCGAGATCCTTCTTGGCCATCGCAAAGTCATAGCGGTCGGCTTCGAGGGTGGCGTCCATGTTGGAGACCTGATAGAGCTTGTTCCACTTTTCACGACGGGCACGCGATTCATTCATGCGCTGGAGCTGCATTTCAGGACCTTGGATGCCAATCCAGTTACGGTGGAATTCATTTGCCCAGTTGAGGGCGAAGTCGGTCCAAGTGCCCCAGAACGGCACATTGAGGTCAATCCAGGTGTAGAGCTTCTTGAATTCTTCGTCGGTCAACTGCACACCGTGGTGGCCACGCTTCAACATCTGAATCAAGGGCGAGGTGTTGGCAGCGTATTCGCCAGGGTTGAGGAGGTGGTTGTCACTTTCCGGACCAGGACGACGGGTGTAGGGGCTGAGGTCGTGGTAGGAACGCGTGAATGCTCCTGCACCGCCTGGACGAAGGCCGTCACGATAGGGCAGAATAACAGGATCCGTATTCGCGAGGTTCGGACGGCGACCGATGAGGGACTGCTTGCCGTAGGGACCATCCATGGACATGTCCGTGTCGGTGGTGGCATCATTGTGGCAGCTGGCGCACTTGCGTGTAAGGATGGGCTGGATGTCACGCATGAAGCTCCAAGTGATGCCAGCGCCACCCCACGGGTCGAGGTCTTGCGCGGAGGCATTCAACAACGGCGGTACATTGTAGATGGAGTTGGCGCTTTCATGGCAGCCAATACAGGTGACCTTTTCGCCCGGCATACCGACAAACCAGGAGCGCATCAACTGAAGGGCTTGGCCATTTTCGTCCAAGGGTTGGATGGAAATCGGTGTGTGGGCAGGCGCCTTGAAGTAGACCGAGCCGTCAGGATTGACAGGGGCCGTGCCGAGGACATACTTCATGTCCCAACTGGATTCGGTGCCGACACCTTCGTGCGAGCCAGCCTTGACGTAGGCGTAGTGATAGGCGAAGACGCGGACCTGCTTCACCGTGCCGCGCGGTACGCCACGCAAGCCAGGGCCCTTGTAGATGTCAGCCACGTGTACGGTGCAGGTCTTTTCACCAGGGATGTGGCTGTCAGGATAGACAGGAGGCATTGCGCGCTCAACGAGGCGAATCGGCTCAGTGAGCGAGGCGCCTTCGAGTTGGCAGAGGAGGGTGATGTTGTCAAAGATGTCGATGAGGTAAATGCCCCAGAGGTCTTCATTGCTTGCGCGCATTGCGGTCAAGAAGAACTTGCCTGCGCCATCCTTGGTGGGATTGGTGCCGAGCGGGTAGGGCGTTAAGAAGCGCGGCCAGTCGCCTGCGTAAAGGTAGTCTTCAATACGTGCAGGAATGGGCTGACCCCAACCGGGCAACATCTGTTCGCAGCCTGCTTCTTCTGCGCGACCCTTCGCGACGTTGAAGAGGGCGAGGCGGCCCGACTTGCTGGCGTGGTGACCTGTTGCAACGCAGATGAAGCGACCATTTGCACCAGGAATCGGTAAGGGATCACCGTAGTGGTTGGGCCAGAAGCCGTTTGAACCGAAGTAGGCGAGCTGACGGGTGCCATCGGGACGCATGGTCATCACGATACGGGTGAAGAAGTGGGTCTGGTCACAGTATTCCCAACGCACAAACATCACGCGACCATCTTCCATGACGCAGGGTGACCAGTTGGAGTCTTGGTCGAAGGTGAGACGTTCCATCTTGCCAGTGACGGCATCGTAACGGTAGGTGTTGGTCATTGCCATACGGCCAGATTCGCAGGGGAGACCCTGTTCGGCTGCCGTTGCCGTGACGATGTACTTGCCATCGGGCAGGAAGCACCCGTCACCAATGTCATAATCCACTCCTGCAGGGGTGACGGCCTTCGGGGTGCCGCCATTCAGGGGAAGTTCCCACAATTTTAAGCGATTGCCATCTGCAGGGTCCTTCTTGACGAAGCAGACCTTGTCGGCATCCCAGTGCAAATCAACGCAGGAGACGGTTGCACGGGGGGAGTCATAAATCACTTCCACCGTCGGGGTGACAGCGGTGAGGTTGGAGATCTTCACCAACTGAGAATTGAGCCCTTGGTTGGCTTCCACGACATTGTAGCACGCCATGCTGGGTTGGCCAGGTGCGCCTTGACGACGGGCATTCACGCCGAAGTCGTACTTCATCGAGAGCAGGCTCATATCCTTGAAGAGGGGTTGCGCTAAGACTGCACAACGCACTTCATGGGTCAAAGCCTTCGCTGCGCTATCGTCATTCTGCACACGAATCGCCGTCAACGCATTCTGCTTCTTGGTGGGGAGCTCTTGAATGAGCTCGCGCAAGGTGACAAGTTCTGCCGTTTCGCCGTAGGTTTCTTCCCAGTCATCTGCAAAACGCGTCAACGCTGCCTGGTTCATTCGTTCAATTTCACGCACAAGGCAACGCTGTTGCACGGTCAATTCTGCTGCCGAAAGTGCTGTCGCACCGAGCAACATTGAAAAGAGAAAAGGAAATCGCATGATGCTTCTCCGAGTAAGTATTAATCGAATCAATAATAGTGTACACTTTTTTTCCATTAAAGTCATTATCTATTTCACATAAGTCATGATTTTATCTTTAGTTACGGGCCTGCGGCCCTGTGGATTACGCATGCTAGCGCATGCGGTAGATTACGCTTCGCTGTGGATTTCCCAGCACTCCGTGCTCGGGCGCATCTATCTGGGCTTCGCCCTGTGGATTACGCTCGCGGGCTCGCTGTGGATTACGCTTCGCTGTGGATTTCCCAGCACTCCGTGCTCGGGCGCATATGTCCGGGCCTGACGGTGCTGTAGAGGAGGCGATGCAGGGTGACGGCGCACCCTGCGGCACCACTCATAGGGATGCGGCTACGCCACGTCTGCTGGCCCACGCCTTGCGTGAATGAGCCAGCCTACGGCTGTAGGAGGGGTGCCAGCGCAGTGGCCTGTGGTGAGCACCTGCTGCGTTGTTAGGGGAGCGGGGAGCGCAGCGTCCCCGTTGGTTTCTCATCCCCACATGCAGTCCTGCGCCGCAGGCACCTTTTTTGAGTGTTTTGCGTATTTTGTGGTTTCAGAAATTACGTGCAGGCCTTTTCCGTGAGCACCAGTAAAAGCATATCCGCCAGGATGTGCAGCGTGCAGGACTCAGTCCTGCCGCGGGGTGTGGGGCTGCGTAAGCCCCACATCATTTCACCATCCCTCACTCCATACATCCTTCTATCCTCACTTCTTTCTCCTCACGCCCCCCCCACATGCAGTCCCTTACATGCTTCGCAGATGCGTTGGCTTTTCGTGGGCGCAGCCTAGTGTTACGAAAAGCTCAACGCATCTTCTCGTGTTCCTAGTGTTTAAATCCCCTGGCAGTCCTGCGCCGAAGGTCTTCTATTTTTCAGTCGTTAGGCTGTCTCATTCACGCGTAGCGTGGCTCATCCGTTATCAATCTTCTGTGTTTTGATGTGTGGTGCGGTAAGGGATATTTGTCGACTGTGCGGATGGAGGCGGGTGTACTTAAAAACAAAACGCGTCAGGGAATTCCCTAACGCGTTTGTTTGTCAGATGACGCTCGGATTAGTCGAGGTAGAAGATTTCGTCATCGCGGAGGATTTCGCCCTGCTTCCATTCGGTGAGGATGTCGCAGATTACGACGCCAGCATCCTTGGTGAGCGTGCGGAGGCGAACCTTACCGAGGATTTCACCCTTTTCGTCACCCTTACGGCGGACATAGTAGTCAATTTCAGGAAGTTCGCGTTCGCCATCCACGCCGATGAGTTCTGCGATTGCATTTTCATCGAGCTTGATGATGCAGAAGTTGTAGCTGTTGTCGGAACGAACAACGCGGCCCTTAACACCAGCGGTGATATTGGCGGCCATTGCTGCGTCAGCATTCACGCCACGCGTACCAGACTGAGCGATCTTATCGATGGTAGCCTTGAGCTTTTCAACTTCGCCACGGAGGGTTTCGTTTTCTTCCGTAACCTTGTCCAAGTCACCCTGCATTGCGACCTTGTCATCTTCGAGGGTCTGAACCTGGTCCTTCAATTCAGAGACCTGACCTTCGAGCTGAGACTTTTCGCTTTCGAGCGTGGCGATTTGTTCTTCCTTAGCGGCGATCGTCTTGAGAGATTCACGACCCTGCTTCTTGACGTCATTGAGTTCAGTCACCGTATCTTCATATTCTTCACGGATATTGGTGAGCTGAGCGCGAATGTTGTTCATGCGAGCACGCTGATCCATTGCCTTCTTGAGGACGTCCTTCAGTGCGGAATCGAGCGGAGCGCCATCCTTCACGGGGTTGCCCTGGAAGTCCTTCTTCGGCTTACCTTCTGCATCGAGTTCATACACTTCGTCGAGATCGGAGGTGTTTTCGATCTGATAACTCTTGTTATCCATCTTTTCATATCCCTCCTTGTAGCTTTCCCAGTAGTCAGAACGATCAGGGGTGATGTCTGCGCTGGCAAGCGTAACAGGGGAGATATCGCGTGCGGTGTGGTTTGCAGCAGTGTTCTCGATAACGGGTTCTTCTGCTTCAAACGTCTTCGCCACTTGCACCGTGAAGTCACGGAACAAGATATTACGGTCAATTAATAAATTGCGCTTGCCATAGAGTTCCATTGCGAACCAAAGGGCTACGCCATTCAGAATGAGGGTCAAGATGACCAGGATACGCAAAACAATGTTCATAGTATTTCCTCAAATGTTGTAGAAACTATCTCTCACAACGATTATTAGTTTAGCGGAATGTGTACAAAGTTGCAAGCAGTTTTAGAAACTTCTGCAAAGATTTTCTTTCTGCGGGGTGAAAAAAGGCTTAGAGTAGGATGTTGTCAATGAGGCGAATGCCATCAGAACGGCAGGCGATGAGCATCGCAGAAGTGCCAGGAATTACCTTTTCTAACGGCATAAGTGTTTCAGTATCAATGACATTTACATAGTCTGGCATCCATCCCTCGGCTGTGACGGTGGCGCGGACTTCAGCTTCAAGCTTCGCCGCATCGCATTCACCAGCTTCAACTGCCGCTTTTGCATTAAAAAGGGCGCGACTGAGACTTAATGCGCGTTTTCGCGCGTCTGCGGAGAGGTAGGTGTTGCGCGAAGA
>JAEIGA010007137.1_pt1 | contig 16996 bp, 12 predicted proteins | sample 9270691 | NCBI WGS metagenome assembly JAEIGA01 (sample SAMN17057246, study PRJNA624740) | gut metagenome | biome: biome; isolation source: fecal sample | host: Bos grunniens | place: China: Xizang | collected 2019
ATATTTTAAAATGGAAAAATTTGCAAAAGCTGCAGAGTTCTACGAAAAATGTCTAAAAGATAACGATGAACTTACTTTGCGAAATGTAAAATATAAACTTGCTCAAACCTATTTGAAATTGTCAAAATGGAAGGACGCTTCTAAAATTTACGAAGAACTTTTACAAGTTGATTCTGAAAATACAAATCTAAAAACTCTTTTGGCATATTCATATATGAAGTTAGAAAATTTTGACGAAGCAGAAAAAATTTATTTAAGTTTAATTGAAGCTCAAAGTTTGAATCAATCTTCTTATAAAAATTTGATTTTGCTCTACGGAATAAAAAATGATTTTGTAAAAGCAGAATCAGAACTTGCAACTTACAAAGAAAAATTCCCGTTAGATGATTCTATAAGAATAGTTGAAACAGAACTTGAAATGCAAAAGAAAGAATTTGAAAAAAAACAAGAGGAATTGCTTAAATCAGAAAGTTCTTCACAAACTGAACAAGAGCAAGTAGAGTTGCAAGAAGAAAATACATCTAAAGTGGATGAAGAACAAGATGTATCTAAGGAAAGTAAGAAAATAAAACCTGCTACAAAAAAACTATTTGCCGAATCTGTTGATAGTGATAAAATTTAACTAATAGATTTTTTGTTTCTTAAAAATATACAAAATAATTTGATCAAAAAAAAGAAACTTTTTCAAAGACATAGAAAAAGTTTCTTTTTTTTATTATAGTATTAAAGATTTATTCTTCGTTTACTAGGTACTGTCTGTATTTTTCTGGATTAACTCTAAACGCTACAATAGGCAATCCTTCTTCTTCAAAAGCTTTATCTAATGCTTGATTTGCTTCTTCTATCAATCTATTTCCAGTTATTAAGCGTAAACTTCTAGTTGTTATACCGATTCCAACTTTGTTGTTCATTTGTTTGTTTATCAAAAGCCCGCTAATATCTGTGTACAAATCTTGACCTAATGCCATTGCACGATTTAAATCTATTCCTTGAACAATGGCAGCAAAACCATTCGTTCCATATTCAAAAATTAAATCTCTAAATTTAAATTTATTTAGTAAAATATTTGTTAGATAAGGAATTATGTGGTTTTGAAAAGTTATGTTTTCGATTTTTACTAAGAATAATGCTAAATCTTGTTCTGATGAAGCAGAACGAGCAAGTTCTGAATCTAGTCGAGTTTCAAAATAAGATTCCCAACCAAAACCTGTATGGTCAGAAAATAATCCTTGTGGATCAGAAATGTTTGACGCTAAAGGTTTGTAATCAGGTGAAACGACTTGTTCTTGAAAAACTTCTGGAGTAGGTTTTTCTTCTTCAGTAACTTCTTGAATATTTATTTCTTGATTTACAACATTTTCAACTTCATTTTTTTCAGGAGTTGTTTCTACAATTTCTTCTGTTATTGGATTATTGATTTCAGTTTGGTTTGAATTAGAAATTTCTGTTGTATCTTTTTTGTAGTGCAAAATAATTACAAAGAAAACTAATGCAGTTGCAACTAAAATAATCAAGAAAGAAACTTTTGCTAAACTAAAAATTTTACTTGGGCGAATTAGATATATCGCAGTTGTAATGCTTACTTTGGTGTAATTGTCAGTAGGAAGTGAAGAACTAAAAACAGATATGATTGGTGAATTTCCATTTATAACAGGATCGCCAAAATTATCAATTTCAAAAACAGGAGAAGACATTGGGTAAGCAAAACAAGTATTTGAATCTTGAATTATAACCAAAGCGGCAATATCAGGATTGCTTTGCATATACTCAGTATATTTTATAGTAAAATCTTCTGTGATTCCATAGTAGTTAATATACATTGTTGTATCATTTATGATAGTGCTCAATGCATTAGACGCTTTTTCTTTTCCTGTTTGTATTTCTTTATAAACAGAAATTCCAAAAAAAGAAAGTGCAAATACAAATACAATAATTATACATGTAGAAAAAATCTTTATACCTTTAGCATTCATAACATCTTATAGTATAATTGTGTATTAATTTCTTTGCAATATTAATTATAGAAAAAAAGTCAATTTTTTTGTTTTTTCCCCAAGCAAGTAGAGGGAAAATAGGATAAATTAAGTCAATTTCATTGATTGATTTTATTTTGGAAAGTTTTTCGTAATAATCAGTTAAAAAATCTAAATTTAAGTTATTTATTGATAAATTTATTTCTTTTTTGTTACAAGATTTTTCTATTGGTGAATTTATTTCAAGATTCATTGGATTAAATTCTTCTGATGCTGAAAAAATTGAAACATTTGATTGTGAAAACATTTGTTTTTGAGAAATTCTATATTCGTCCAAAAGTTTGGTTGTTAAAATTCCTTGATTGTTTTTTATAGTTTCAGTTCTAAACATAAGTTTTGTGTATTGAGTTTCTAAATTATTTATTTTGCAAGACTGATTTAAAAATTGTTTTTCTAAATATGTGCCTTTTGTATATGGCTTATTTTGATAAAAAGAAAAATCGGCTCCAAAAATTTCTATATTGCTAAAACCACACTTAATTGCAAAATCGAAAGCAGTTGATGTAACTGTTCCTCTTCCTGAATTTAATTTTATCAAATCAAAATTTGTTTTATGTTCTATAAAATTACAGAAGGGATGACCGTTATTAAAAAATAAAATATTTTTGGGATTTATTTTTTTAGTGATGCTAGAATTGGAACATAAGTCCAAAAGAAAAATTGTATTTCTAAAATTATTTTTATTTCCGATAAAATGTTCTCTAGAATAAATTTGAGCATCAATGCTTACAACAACTTGAGGAAAAATATTATTTTGTAAAAGTGTAGGATATGCTGTGTCGGTGCTAATAATAAAATATTTTTCTAAATTATTTTTTAATTTATGAATTGTTTTATCAAGTGAAGGGCCTGCTGCAATTATTGCCGCAATTTTTGAAATGTCAATTTTAAAAGAATTATTTAATTTATGTTTGTTAATAAAATTTATATTTTCTAAAATATTGTGCATCCAAATTTTTCCAAAATGTGATTGAACAGAAATGTCTGCAGAAATATTTGAAATTGCATTGTTTATTTTATTTTCAATTTCAGTTACAATTTCATTGTGATAGTCTAACCAATTTTTTATATAAGTAAAATAAAATTTTTCGTGAATAATTGGATTGTAAAAATTTATAATTTCATATTGCAAATTTTCTAAGGTTGTTAATTTTATATTTTTATTTTTTTCAAAGTCAAAATTATTTGAAGTTCTTAAAAATTCAAGAGAAATATTATTAAGTTCAAATGCTAAAATAAATTTTTCTGGAAATTGTTCTGAAAGTTTTTTTATATGATAACCATTTCCAATTCCCGCAATACAAATAAATCCAGACGATTTTATTTTTTCATCATTACAAAAAAAATCAACTTCTCGTTCAGGATTATAAATTGAAAAAAAAGATTTGTTGTTTTTTAGTATCGCAACATTTATGTTTGTTTTTGAAATTTTATTTTCAATGTAAGAATTTGAATTTTTCATTATTTTTGTTTCTCCAACTTTTGTAATTGTGTATAAAAAAAATCTTTTGATTCTGCTATGGCATTTTGTAAAAATATTTTGTCATTAAATTTTTTGTAATTTAAAATATTTCCTAAACTTAAATTTGATAACCATTCAGAATCGTTTATGTTTTCAATTATTTCTAAAATTATTTTTTGTATATTTATTTTTTGATAATTTTTTTGAGGAATAATATTTGCTGTATTTAATTTTTTTGTAAAATTTATTTTATTCCAATTTGTTGATTTAATATTTCCTAAATCATTTTTGGTTTCAAAATTAAAAATTCTTTTTACATTTGATGTATATGATTTTGATAAATTTTCAAACCAATTTTTATAAGTTGTAAGTGCAGAAGAATTTATGTTACGAATACAAATTCTATTTTCTTTTGTGTTTAAAAAATTATCTTGTAGTGAATCATTTATTTCTAAAATATTTGGTTGTGCATGTTGGTAACCTGTTGTGTTTGCTAAATCTAAACCTATGTAAAAAATATTTTTATCTGTTAATTGTTTTGCAACTTCCAATGCAGTTCCGCTAACTGTTCCGTTACGATTTACTTTCATTGTATGCAAATTCGTTTTGCTAAAAAAATATTTATTTGTAAAATCATTATATTCTAATGGAATGATTTTATTCTTCTTTAACAAATTGAAAGGAAGTGCAGATTCGGCTGTACACATTATTGGAATATCATAATTTTCATTCTCTAAAAATTGCAAATGTTTTTTTGCCCAATACCCACCATCTGTTGTTAAAATTAAATCAGGAATAATTTTATTGTGAAGCAAAACTTTTGTAGCAGAAGAAACTGAAATTATAAAAAAATTGTCTTTATGTTTTTTTATTTTCTCAAGGGAATTTGTTAAAGAAGTTCCCGATGCAATAATTAAAATATCGGAATTTACTTTTTCGATTTTGTAAAAATTTTGTGTGAAATTAAAAAATCTTATAATATTTGAAATCCATTTTTTTGAAAAAAATCTTCTTGTTGCAATTAAGTCTTTTGATTTATTTATGTACAACTGAATTGCGTTTAATGCAAAGTTATATTCGTTGACAAAAATATTTTCAGAAGTTTTCCAAGATAAAAATAAAATTTGATTACTTAATTCTTCGCCAAAATTATTAAATAAATATTCTGAAAAATTTTGAGCTGATGAAAATTGATTTGTGCAAATTTGAAAAATATCATTTGTAAAATTTTTATTGAAATTAGAATTTACTTTGTTATAAATTTCATCATTGTATTGAACTAATAAAATTTTTGAATTGCAAAATTTTTGGGTAAGTAAGTTTAAAAAGTAGGGAAGTCCTGCACCCAATACAATTACAACTTTGGGATTATAGTTACATTGAATTTGGCTTATCCATTTTTCAGCTTCTGCAGATGGATTATATTTAGAATGATAATATTTTCCATCTACAGAAAATGTCAACTCATTGTTTTTAGCAAGTGAAAAATCAATAATCAATTTATTTACCTAGTAATAAATCTTTTAAAGTTTTAGCGTTGTTTGTAGAATTGTAGTTTGTTATTGAAATCATTTCTAAAATATCATTGTTCAAATAATCTGATAAATTATTTTTAATTTGAACTTCAAACATTTGTGCATCAATTTCAGAATTAGCAAAATATACAAATTTAATTTTGCCTGGATAATCGATACAAATATTTGGCTCTGGAACAGATTTTTTAAGTATATTAAAAATGTGAGAACCAATATTCAACAATTCAAATTTATTTAGATAATCAATTTTCTTTAACAGCTGAACAATATTTAATTCCATGTATTGTCCGTTCAAACATTTGTTCAATCCATCTTGAATATTTTTATCCAATTGACTTGAAGTACAGTTTTTTTCGAGATTATCATTTAATTTTAAAAATTCACCAATGCTTTCGATGAATTTAACAATAATTTCTTCTAAATAAACTGTATCTATGGTTTGAGTTGGCGAAATTGTTGTTATGAAAATGAAATTTCTATTATTTACGCAGAATCTTTTAAAACAAACTTTGTAAATTGATTCAATTTCTTCAGAATTAAATAACTGATAAAATCCAATCAATTCTTCTTTTTGAAAATATTGCCAGTTTGATTCTGGAAGAGAACCATTCCAAAAAGATTTAGTTGATTTAGATTTTTCTACAGTTGTATCGCTAAAATTGTATGAAAAATTCTGAAAAAATCCAGATGAGTTTTCAACAAAAAGTCCTGCTTTATCAAGGTTTGCTTCTTGACACATTCTTATAAAACTTTCATAAGGTTTTGTTATGTCATAAGCACCTTCATTTTGTTTAATCAATTCAACTTCAATCTTTTGTTGCTCTTGAATTATCTGCTCTGTAACTTCTTCTGAGTTATCAGATTCAATTTCTTCATGCAAATTTTTATCTCTAAATTTCTCTGCAAGAGAGAGTAGTCCCTCTTGCTTTTTTTCTTGAGAAAAATAATGGTTATTGATATGCTCTAGTAAACCCATTAGTTAGAAATTCCTAAATCATTGAATAATTTTTTGTAAGTTTCAAAATGTTCTGATTTTGCAAACTCTTCAATCTTATCCTCAGGTAGATTTTCTAAAAGTTGATCCATGTAAACCAACACAGATTTAATATCGTCTTGGATTTTTGCAGTTGCAGAATTTGTAGGTTTTACATTTTCTACAGGGCTTGCAACTGGTACTTCGCTTGCGATTTCTTCTTGAGGTTCTTCGATAACAGAATCAACTTCTTCTTCTAATTCGTCTGCAGAAACAGCTTCTTCTTCAATAACAGGCTCTACAAAATCTTCTTCATCAGAAACTTCATTTTCATCTGTAATTTCTTCTGTTTCAGCAACTTCTGGTTCAACAAAATCTTCATCTGTTGTTTCAGGAACTTCGTTGTCCCATTGTGAACTATTGAAAACATCTTCTGTAGGTTCGTTGCTTTCTTCTGTTTCATCTTCTTCTAATTCATCTTCAGCAACTTCTGGTTCTTCAAATGATTCTTCTTCTGTAGATTCTTCTACTGTATTTCCATCTTCATCAAGAATGTCTACTTCTAGTTTTTCTTCGTTTTCATCTTTTGGTTCATCCACAGAGTCTTCAAGATATTTTAATCTATCTTCTGTTAAAGTATCAGAAATTGAAGGATCTTCAGCTTGGATTGATTCAATAAAATCATTTGTTTCTGGTTCTTCTTCGATTTTTGGTACATCGATTTCTTCTGTAGAATCTTCTTCATCTTCTTCGTCAAAACCGTTATTTATTTGCAAATCTTCAAGTTCTGGTTCTTTTAAATCTTCATCAGCAAAATCTGATGATTCTGTTTCGTCAGCGAAATCTTCGTCTTCGTATTCATCCATTGAGTCAAGGTCTGAATCATTTAATTCAGAAGCATCTCCTAAAGGATTAGAAATTACTTCTGTTGAGTCTTCAATAATAGGTTCTTCAAATTCATCAGAAATTGATTTTTCTTCTGCAACTTCTTCTTCCTCTTGAGCATTTTCAATTTCAGATACTTCTTCAATTTCTTCTTCAGATGTTTCGTTTGCATCTTCTGTTGTAAAATCAGCATTGTTCATAAGATTGCTTAATTCATCACCAGACAAAGCTATTGTTTCGTCTTCGTTATCATCGCTAAAGAAACCTGATGATTCTTCAGTTTCTTCTGTATTTTCGATTATTTCATCTTCAACTTCTTCTTGTGCTGGTGCAACCTTAAAAGAATTAAATTCATCACGCAATGTTGTGATTTCTGAGCGTAGATTTGTGATTTCAGCCGCAATTTTTTCTAATAATGCATTAGAAGTATTGTTTACTTGTTGTTCTGCATTGTTTGTAATGTTGTTTTCTTCCATAGTTTCACCTTGTTCTTCTGTTAGAGTATCTTCGTTTGTTTGTTCTGTTTCATTGTTTTCTTGAATTTCTGGAACATCTTCAGAAAAATCCATATCGAGTAGGGCATCTTCTGTGCTTGGTACTTCTTCTATGTGATTTTCTTCGATAGTTTCTTCAATTTCAGAGAATGTTTCATCAAGAGAATTATCTGCTTGAATTTCAGTTTCATCAAGTTTTTCAGAATCATCTTGGAGCATTGGTTCATCAACTAAAGTTTCATCAGCTAAAGTTTCTTCAACATCCATTGTTTCTACAATATCTACTGGATCAGCAATTATTGCAGTTTCTGTTGAATCTTCTTCAAGTGAAATATCGTCATCAATATTGATTTCATCTTCAACTTCTACATCGTCTTCCAATACAATTTGGTCTTCGATTTCAACTTCGCTGTCTGAAATAACTTCATCTTCGATAGCCACTTCATTATCTGCTTCTGAGTCATCTTGCATTGTAAATTCATCATCCTGAACTAAATCTTCACTTAAAGTTATATCTTCATCAATAGAAATTTCACTATCATCTGCAATTTCTGTTTCATCTGGAGTATCAAAAGAAACATTTAATTCATCTTCGTTACTTTCTTCTTCAATATTATCATCAAAATTTGGTTCAGAAAAATCAACATTGTCGTCAATAGAAACTTCAATTTCAGAAGAATTATCAATTTCATCAGCAACAAAATCATTTTCTAATGAGATTTCTTCGGCTGTTTCTTGTTCATCTGTGTCAACAGGTGATGTTTCTGTTTCAAAAGAAATTTCTTCGCCAGAAATATCGTTTATTGCAACATCTGATATATCATCAAGTGAAATTTCTTCAGTTGTATTTTCTACAACTACTTCTTTTACTTCATCAGATGGGAATTCAAAGCCTCCATCTTCCAAAATCTTATCGATTTCATCAAAGTCCATACTTGATTGAGCCTCCAAAACCTTCATGCCACCAATAGGTGCACCGTTATTTTTTGTTACTTGCTTAAAGTTTTCTATATCTTCTTCTGATTGGAACAATGGAATATCATCCAAGTCATCATTTGTTTGTTCTTCTTCTTGTTCTTCAGAAAGATCTTCTTCTTCCATAGTAACTGTAATATCGTAATCTTGGTTAAGTTTTTTGTGTTTTGCTTCTTCTGGTGTTTCTGTAAGAGGTGTAGCCTCATCAAGAGAACTTAGCAAGTCATCAAATTCTGAAGCATCATCGAAAGCTGGTTCTGAGGAAGTTTTTGTTTCTTCAACACTAGGTGCAGGGGAGTCTGACATAAATGCACTTGTAATATCATCACCTGCAAATGCACTAATATCAACTTCTGGGATTTTTGGAGTATCTGATTCAATTCCAAAATCACTTGGGAATGCAGCACCTTCATCTTGGATATTATCGAATAAGTCGTCAAAACTCATTTCTGCGCTTTCGCCATCAAATCCGATAAATTCAACTTGGCTAACTGGATCGGCTTTTGTTTCCAAAACGAATTCATCATCAAATTCTAGTTGAATGTCTAATGGTTCTTGGTCTTCAATTTCAGGCTCTTTCTTTTTGCCATCACCGCTCATAAAATCGTCAAAATCGATGCTTTCTCCATCTCCAAAAAATGATGATAAATCAACTTCGCCATCACCTGAGTCTGAAGAGAAGAAATCATCCATATCAATGGAAACTTCACCTTCTGGTTCTGATTTTGCAACTGGAGGAGCTACGATACTATCGTTTTCAAAAGCACTTAAATCTATACCAGGAATATCTAAGCCTTCTGGAAGACCAAAATCATTTTCTGGCTCTGTAACAAGGTTTTCTGTTGGGAGTTGAATTTCTTGTTTATCTGATTTTTCTGGGGTAACTTCTTCTGTATCCATCAAACTATCTAATTCTTCATTGATACTTTCAATTTGTTCTTCTGGAGCAAAAGTGTCTTCAACTGAAGGAATTTCTGTTGTATCATCTTCAATGTGAGGTATGTCTTGTGCTGATTCTAGATTTTCTGGTCCTTTTTTTATCCAAACACCATATTTTTCTAGTTGCGGTTCCTTCTTGTTTGATTCGTTTGATGTTGTAATTTCGTTCAAGTCAAATTCAGTTTCATCATCAAATGTCATAAAATTGCTCCCAAAAAGTTATTTTGAATTATAATTTTGTAAAATTATACAATTATTCCCTTATGTATCGGTATAAAACTCTATTTTCTACAGTCTTATTTTATCATTATATCACACTTTTTTAATTCAGGAAACAAAAAAAATTGCCGAAAATGAAATATATGCGAAAAATTACGATTTTATTTTCAATTTCTATTGGAACATTAGTTTATGTATTAGTTTCTTTGTTTTGTGGTCAAAATGGTTTATGGGCCGAAAGTCAATTAGCAGTGCAAAAAATGAATTTATGTACAAATATTGCAAATATTCAAAAGATAAATGATGAACTTACTTTGGAATATACTGCTTTAACACAAGATTCAGAAGTTATTAGTGCTCATGCTAGAAGATTAGGTTTTGTAAAAGACGGTGAATATCTTGTAAAAATTTCTGGAATTCCACCAAAAACTCAAAAAGCATACAGTGTTGGAAAATTTTATAAAATGGAAGAAATCCAGTTTGTTCCAGAACATATTTGTAAAATTTTAGGCTTTTGTGTAAGTTTTTTAACTTTCTTTATTCTTTTTTTGATTTCCTTGGGTGAAAAAAAATCTAAAAAGGTAAAAGTTAATACAAATTCAATAAATAATTTTGCAGAGGTTTCTTGTGGTAATCTCTAAAAAGCAACCAAACTCTATCGAATTAACAGTTGAAAAACTTAGAGCTCACGAAGTTGTAATAATTCCTACTGATACTGTTTATGGTTTTTCTGGAATTGCTCCTTGGACAGAAGATTTAATTAGACAAATAAAGGGTAGAGAAGAAAATAAGCCTTTCATTCAGCTAATTAGTTCTCCTAATGATATTTTTTATTATACTGATGAAAAAATAGATGAAAAAATTTTATCTTTGTGGCCTGGTCCTTTAACAATAATTGTACCCCAAAAAGATGATGCAAGTAAAACTATTGCTTTACGATGTCCTGATGACCAATGGCTTAGAAAAGTAATTGAATTAACTGGTTTTTCTATTTACTCAACAAGTGTAAATTATTCTGGAAAAGAAATTTTATCAGAACTTGATGAAATAATTGAAGAATTTGAAAAAGATGTATCTCTTGTAGTTGACGATGGAAACAAAAAAGAAGCCAAAGCATCAACTATTATTAGTGTTATCGGAGGAAATATAAAATTGATTAGACAAGGCGAACTAAAATTAGATAACTTACTTTAGTTTTTACTAATCGTTTTGTTGATTTTTTTGTTCTTCGAGTTTTAATTCTTCGATTGTTTTTGATTTTCCAATGTGAATTACTGTAAAAAATAAAATTCCCATTAAATAAACAGTAAACAAAAGAATTGTTCCTAAAAATCCGCCCATCCAAATTGAACAGCACAAGAAAATACAGATAATTATCTGAAATAAACAAACAATTATAAGAGCTTGTCTATTTGAAAATCCAAACATCATGAGTTTATGATGAAGATGAAATCTATCTGGACTTCCAATGGAACGATGTTCTCTAAGTCTGCGCCAAATTGCAGCTATTGTATCGAAAATAGGAATCATAATAACTGCAGCGGCATATAAAATCGAAACTGAAGACAATGAACCTTTGCTACTTAAGAGAGGAAGAACTGCAAGGACAAAACCTAATGTTTGACTTCCGCCATCACCCATAAAAATTTTTGCTTTTGGTAATGGTAAATTGAAAAACAAAAATCCCATAATTGAACAAATTAAAGCGATGCAAATTAACATGGCAGCTTGATTTTGCTCTTTGAAGAAAAATAAACAGAAAGTTAGGCTTGCAATTACTGATAATCCACCACATTGACCGTCAATTCCATCAATTAGGTTTACAGCATTGGTAACTCCGATTATCCAAACAAAAGTTAATGGATATGCTACCCAACCAAGATTTATTGTGTAAATACCAAATGAAAGTGTAGAAAACTTAAATCCACCGATTAAAACCAAAACAGAAGCGGTAATCTGAGGAATCAATTTAACTTTTGCAGGAAGAGTTACAATGTCATCAATAATTCCCATGGCAGTAATACAAACTGCAGCAATAACTAAAAATAAAATATTTTGTTTTATATCAGAAAAATATCCACCACAAAGCAAAATCAACAAGGCAATAGAAAAAGCAAGAGTAATTCCCATTCCACCTAATCTTGAAATTTGACCTGTATGAACTTTTCGACCATCAACTGTATCGTATAAATTAAATTTTTTTGAAAATAATATGATTAAAGGCATGGACACTGTAGAAATCAGAATTGCCAACAATAATGCTAAATATTTTAGTTCCATTTGATAATAAACTCCATTTAATTTTCAATATATTTTAACATACCATTATTCTATTGTCTATAAAAATTAGAATTTAGTTAATGTAAGAAAGATTAAAAGATTATACATTGTATGGGCAATAATCGGGAAAATTATATTTTTGGTCTTTTCGTAACAAATGGAAAATACCAAAGATGCTAAAAAAGCAAAAATTACATCAATAAATCCTGAATAAAGATGAGCTAGTGCAAACAAAACAGAAAGTAAAAAAATTGAAATTATGTTTGGTAGTTTTTCTATTATTTTTGATTCATGATTTTTAATAAGTTTTTCAAATACAATATGTAAAATTGACTTAAAATTTTTATGTAAAAATTTTCTATATAAAATTTCTTCGTAAATGCACAAAACAACTATTTGTATACAAGAAAGTATTTTTTGATTTTTTGTTAAATTATAAATAAAATCGTTTTGAGGTAAATCAAATAAAATTTTTACTTGATTAAGAATAATTGATATATATAGAATAATTATAAAGGTAATAAGTGAAAATCTAAATGAATTTCTAGATAATTTATTTTCTTTAACGCCCGATACTATAAAAAGAAAAATTGACCAAATTAAACATGTTAACACAGTAAATATTGAAAAATTATTAGCATCTTGAATATAATTACTAGATGCAATATTATTTCGTTGTGTAACAAAAGTTGGAGGAAAAACTAAAAATATTAAAACAATAAATAGTGTAAAAAGTTGATGAAATTTCATATAATATATGTTATTATAATTAAGTCGAGGTGATTTGTGAATACTTTTTTACCAATTTTAATTTCATTGGTAGTTCTCATAGCTTTATTTAGATTAGTATATCATTTTAAGGATAATATCAAATTTTTCTCAACAGGGATGGATTCTGGATTTAAGATTTCTGAAATTTTTTTATTGTGGAAACTTTCAAATCTTACAGGATTAGAGGATCCTTGTTCTTTATATTGGTCTTTGCCATCTTTGGAAAAGGGAATTGCTGCCACTATCGCCAATGCAAAAGATGAAGGACTTGAACATTCCAAAAAAACTCAAGATTTTCTTGCAAAGTTGTACAGTTATCGAACTAAACTTGAATTAAATCCAAAAAATAAAAAAGGATTATCTTCAACTAAGTACATTGATGTTGGTCAAAAAATAAGAGTTATTTTAAAAGGTCGTGGTGTTTTTTCTTCCGAAGTTTTGAATAATTCCAAAGATTTAATCATTTCGTTGCCATTACAAGATAATAAAATCACTATTGCTGGCGTTGATTGGGTTGGCTTGATGATGAGTGTTTACTTGTGGCGAAAAGATGATGCAGCTTATGTTTTTGATACTTATGTTAGAGAAAACTCAATGTTTAATGGGAAAAGTGTTTTATGTCTTTCTCATACTGATAATCTTTTGCGTACACAAAAGCGTCGTTCTGTTAGATGTGAATGTCATATTTATGCTCAGATGTACATAATTAAGTCAGAAACTGCTGATTTGCGTTCTATGGAAACTCAACCTGGATTAAAATGTCTTTTAGAGGATATTTCTGAAGATGGAGCTTTAATTCGTATCGGTGGAAAGGGTGTTTCAAATCTTCAAATTAAATTACAGTTTACCATTGGCGAAAGTTTTATCGTTATGAGTGGTATTGTTCGTGGTGTTGAATTTGATGAAGAAAAAAATCAGTCTAAATTGCATTTTGAATGTACACATATTGATACTCCAATGAAAAATGCAATTCTCAGTTATGTTTACAATGTTATCCCTGATGAAGAAAAAGAAATTATTGAAGCTATGGATTTAGCTGAAAAAGATGAAAAAAATAAAACTGCATCAGAATCAACAACTGATAATAGTCAAACTTCTGAAAATCAACAAACTGAAGTTGTTTCTGGAAATACAAATGTTGCTACTTCAGAAAATTCTGCTCCCGTAACGGAAAAATCAGAAACTTCCGATAATAAAAGTGGATTGGATTTACCGCCTATCGAAGATTTTTAGATTGATATTTTGTAAAGGATATTTTTTATGAAAAAATTTTGTTTTTTAGTTTTAGTGTTTTTTCTCTGTTTGAATTTGTTTTCTCAAGAAGTTTTAGTAAACGATGAAATTACAGAACTTCAAATTGATACAAAAACAGAAATTTCTGAACAAAAACAAGATTTGTCAATTTTTTCAGATTTTATCGCAGGAAGTCTTAATGACAAAGTTGAAATTGTAAAATCTGCTAATTCTCAAGAAGTTTCTCAAGATTTCTTTGAAAGTTCAATTCGGTTTGCTTTAGATAACAAATCTTTGATAGAAAATCATCCAGCCTATTATCCTTTGTTACTTTCTTCAATTAAAAAAATAAATTCTTCAGCAAATGAGCAAACTGACGATTTATTATTGAAAATTTATAACGATTTTACAGATTATAATTTACGACTTGCAGTTTTAAATGCTTTTTCATTGATAAAAGTTGATAATTCTCAGGTTGCAGTTTTAGTAAAAGATGTTGTTGCTCAAGAATTGGCAAAAAATGATTTATCTACATTGGATATTTTTGTTGCAGGTTTAAATGCTTTGGCAAATATCAAATATATTGACGCTTTTGACTTAATTTTTGAATGTTACAAGAAAAATATTTGCGAAGAAATAACTTTTTCTTCTTGCAACGCATTGTATGCTCTTGCACCTCTTTATAATGAAAAAATTTCTAGTCTTGTAGATAATGGAGATTTAACCGACAAAACTCTTGCTTTTAACATTGTAACAACAAATCCAAATAAAGATAAAAATTTTTCTGCAGAAATTGCATCAAAATTGCTTTTTGAGACAATAAATATTATTGGTGAAGTTTCAGAAATTTCTCAAGAGCAAATTAGCTTGCAATTAGCTGCATTTAAAATTCTTGAAGATTCTAAATGGACAAAAGAAACATCGTTGGTTTTAAAATATTTTGCGTTGGCTCAAAAAGAATATTATGAACTAATGATTTCTGAGCAGGAATTTATTTCAATAATTTATGCATTGAAAGAATTTTCTACAACAGAAACTTGTAAGGCTTTAACAGAATTTCTTGCTTCCCAATACAGTGAAACAATCAGTACTGGTACTTATAACTATGCTGTTTTGATGGCTGTAATTTCTACATTAGGAGAATTGGGAGATAAAGATGCCTTTGATACTTTGTTGTATGTTATTTCTTGTCCAGACTATCCAGACGATATCATTTCGGCTTCTAGAGATGCTCTCGAAAAGCTAAAATGGAAGTGGTAAGAAATTTATCAAAACGATTTTTTCAATTTTTAGATGAAATTACTCTAGTAAATTATATTTCTGTATTTAGTGTAATTATAATTTTCGCTTTATCTGTAAATGCGCGAGATTCAAGATTTTCTTGTTTGCTAGAAAATAGTAAAATTTCATCTTTGCAAGGATTTATTGCATCTAATCCTGTATTAACAAGTTCCGGAAAGTATTACAAATGTGATTTTTTTACAAATTGTGCAACGGGCTTATCCGAAAATTCAAAATATTCTGCTTCTGGCAAGGTTACTTTATTATTTTCAAAGGAATTAGTTGAATCACATTATCCTGGAAAATTATATACCTCTACTAATAAATCACTTTTTGTTGAAACTGGTGCCTTGTTAAAAGTTGATGTAAATTTATTGAGCAAAAATCCTAACGAAAATTTTTTTATTGTTAAATGTGCAAATTTTTTAGGATGGAAAAATTTTTTATCAAAAATCAGAGGATTTTTTAGGCTGCAATTTAAAAGATTGATGTATATGTGGGGAAGTGCAGGCGGATTGTTGCTTGCATTACTTTCTGCATCAAAGGAATATACAAGTTCAGCTTTTTCAGATGCGTTTAGGTTGGCAGGTTTATCGCATATTTTAGCATTATCTGGTATGCATGTTTCAATTTTTTCAAGTTTAACTGAAAAATCTTTTATAAAAATCTTAGGGAAAAACAAAACTCAAGTTTTATCGCTTTTTAGCGTTTTTCTTTTTGTTTGGTTTGCAGGAATTTCACCTTCATTAGCAAGGGCGTTAATTAGCACCATAATCATTTTTTTTACAACTAGAATGGGAATAAAAATAAAAATTTTAGATGTATTATGCCTTTCTTTTTTAATTCAATTAGTGATTTTTCCACAAGATGCAAGTTCTATTTCATTTATTCTTTCTTATTTAGCCTTGTTTGGAATTTTAACTATCGGAAAATTATTAAATCCATTTTTTATCCGTATTTTAGGAACAGGTTTGTCTTCATCATTAAGTGCTTCAGTTGGTGCTGTTTTGGTTACTTCTCCTGTTAGTGCTTTTGTTTGGGGATATATTACTCCAATTGGGATAATTTCTACAATTTTTATTTCTCCTTTGGTTACTTTTTTCTTAGTTTTTGGTTTAATTTCTGTAATTCTATGTTTAATTTTTCCTTTTTTAACTTACCCACTTGGTACAATTTTGCAAATAGTGTATTATATTATTGAAAATGTGGCGACTTTTTTTGCAAAAGTTCCACCGCTATTTTTATGAGGTTTTATGAGTTTACCTGATTACGATTCACCAAGTGTGTTAAAAGCAATTTTAGATTCTCGTTCAATGGCAATGCAAAAAAAATTTGGTCAAAACTTTTTGATAAATTCAAATGCTAGAACAAAACTTGCCGAAAGTTTAGATTTAGAGCCTGGAATGAAAGTTTGGGAAGTAGGGCCTGGACTTGGTGCTTTAACAACTGAAATTTTAAAACGCGATGCTAAATTAACAGCTTTTGAAATTGATAGAGGTTTTGTTTCATTTTTGCAAGATGAAATTCAGCCTTTATTCAAAGATACTTTCGAAATTGTTTCTGGCGATGTTTTAAAAACTTGGAAGGATTATTACGCAAAAAACGGAAAACCTGATAGATTTTTTGGAAATCTGCCATATAATGTTGCTGCTGCAATTATTGCTGATATGATTGAAAATGAACTTCGTTTTGATAAAGCAGTTGTAACAGTACAAAAAGAAGTTGCGCTTAGAATGGCTGCAAAGCCAGGAAGCGAAGATTATTCATCCTTTTCAGTTTTGTGTCAGTGGGCTTATGATGTAACGCCAGTTATGGATTTAGCTGGAGGATGTTTCTGGCCTCGTCCTAATGTTGATTCTCGTGCTGTAAAATTTGTAAAAAAAGAAGTTTTCCCAGGCTGTAAGAATCCAAAATTA
>JAEIGA010007138.1_pt1 | contig 16996 bp, 12 predicted proteins | sample 9270691 | NCBI WGS metagenome assembly JAEIGA01 (sample SAMN17057246, study PRJNA624740) | gut metagenome | biome: biome; isolation source: fecal sample | host: Bos grunniens | place: China: Xizang | collected 2019
AATACCGCTTTGGACAACGTGTTCATGGCTGCTAAGGAGCAAGCTGGTGACGAGGAGACATTCGCGCTTAACGTTATCACCATCGGTGAAGCTAATCAAGTGCGTATCTCTACCAACTACCGTATCAATGATAACTCTGAGACACTTGATGACGAGATTGAGGCTTTGCTCTACGCTGGTTGCCAACAATTCTTGCCAGAGGGTACAACACTTGATGAGTTCAAGTCAACTGAGATCAACCCAGAGGTAGGTATCATGCAATCACAAAAGGTAGGTCCTGCTATTGCTGATGATATTACCCAATCTGCAGTTTGGGCAGTCTTGGCTGCGTTGGTAGGTATCTTCCTCTATGTGTTGGCACGTTTCCGCAACTTCGCATTCTCTGTGGGTGCGTTGGCAGGTTTGGCACACAACACTATCATCGTACTCGGTGCTTACGCTCTCCTCTGGAAGGTAATGCCATTCTCTATGGAGATTGACCAAGCGTTTATCGCAGCAATCTTGACCGTTATCGGTTATTCTATCAACGATACCGTGGTTATCTTCGACCGTGTACGTGAGTACACAGGATTGTATCCAAAACGTGACCGCAAGCAAAACATTAATGACGCGTTGAATCACACCCTCAGCCGTACGTTCTCTACTTCGATGTCAACTCTCGTTGTATTGATCGCTATCTTCTGCTTCGGTGGTGAGACAATCCGCGGATTCGTATTCGCATTGCTCATTGGTGTGGTTGTAGGTACATACTCTTCACTCTGCGTAGCTACTCCTTTGGCTTACGATATCCAAGAGGCATTGGAGCGCCGCAAAGCAAAGAAAGCTGCGTTGAATAAATAATAACGTTTTGTGTTTTATGAATATTCGCGCGCATATACGCGCGAGCATATAAATAAATAATAAAATACAGTCCCGCGGGACTGTATTTTATTATTTTATGAATGTCGGCAAGAACTTATTTTAGTAGTTGATTGATCTCGTCATAGGTAAATCCTCGTTGCATACAGAAACGAATGATTCTCTCTCTACTATCGTTTTTACGTTGTTGTATTATGCGATTGAGTATGCGGTAATATTCTATTTCGTCTAGATTGTTGAGTGCTTGTTGGATAAATAGTTCGGGTAGGTGTTTGGCCATTAGATGAGCCTGTATTTTTATTCGGCCCCATCCCTGATATAGTAACTTGTCGTGCGCGAAAGCTTGGCAGTATCGTTCTTCGTCAATATATCGTTCCTTAATTAAGTGAGTAATTATAGAGTCTATTTGATGATACTCTGCTCCCCATTGCTGTAGCTTGAGTCGTACTTCATAACAACAATGCTCAGAAGTCGCGCAATAGCGTTCTGCCTTACGTATCAAGTCGTCCACTGACCATTCGTGCTTTTCCATATATGTCGTGTTTGAGTAATACATCTGTATATCCAAGATCTTTCATCATTTGGCAGACTTCTTGACCATAGGTCTCATTGATTTCGAAATATAGTATTTTGCTCGATTTCATCGAGGCGATGTGTCTATAGAATAGTAATGGATCGTTATCTGGAACAAAAAGTGCGTTGTGTGGTTCGTAGTTGAGTACGCGGTTGTCCATTGCAAGCTTTTCTTTAAGGCAGATATATGGTGGATTGCTAACGATGATGTCGGTGAAATCGGGCATTATCGATAAAATATCCATTTGTTTCCATGTAATATCTACATCATTTAATATGGCATTCTTCTTCGCTACTTCCAATGCTGCAGAACTGATGTCAATACCAGTTATGTGCCATTGTGGACATCGTTTTTTGAGGGCAATAGCGATGCAACCACTGCCTGTTCCAATATCCATTATGTGCAGAGGAGTATTTCTATCGTTTTCTGCTATGATCCATTCTACGAGTTCTGCAGTCTCTGGTCGAGGAATAAGTGTGTTGTTGTTGACTCGTAAGTCCAACCCCATCCATTCTGTATGGCCAAAGATGTATTGAATAGGTTCTTGGTCGTGTAGTCTTTGGATAATGGTTTCTAATTCTGGAATCTGTACGTGAGTTTTTTGAGTTATGATTTGCGTACGCGTTAGACCAGTTGTTTCTTCAATAATCCAATATGCTAATTCTCGGAGCTCTTGCTCGGGATAAAAATCTCGCAGTTGCGCGATAATATAGTCGATTTGTTGTTTCACGTTGCAAAGGTACAAAAAAAAATGTATATGCGCAATCAAAACTGAGGAAATTTATTTTTAAACAAAAATTGCCCATAGTGTAATAGTAAAATGAAAAATATTTGCATATTCAAGAAAAAAATTGTATCTTTGCAGGCGAATCATATGACAACTTTTGAATCATATATGTCTCGCTGCCTGCAGTTAGCTCGGTTGGGCGAGTATTATGTGGCACCTAATCCAATGGTAGGAGCCATATTGGTGCGTGATGGAGGGTGTCATAATTGTTTGGAAAATGGGGAAGAAGTTTTAGCAGAAGGTTGGCATATGCAGTATGGTGGACCGCATGCCGAACCTAATTGTATATATCAGGCCGAAGAAAAATATCCAGAAGGAATCGATTATGCATCATGCACCTTATATGTGAATTTGGAGCCCTGTAGTCATTACGGAAAGACTCCTCCTTGTGCCGAATTGATAATTCGCAAGGGTATTGGTCGTGTGGTTGTGGGAACGCTTGATCCTAACCCACAGGTGGCGGGTAGAGGCGTGAGAATGATGCGCGAAGCAGGTGTGGAAGTGCTAGTGGGCGTGTTGGAGGAGGAATGTAGAGAATTGAACAAACGTTTTTTCTGCCTGCAAGAAAAACATCGTCCGTATGTTATCTTAAAATGGGCGGAAACTGCTGATGGATATATTGATCAAGTGCGTGATGGGGGAAAGCCAATTACCATATCCACTCCTTTGATTAAGCAACTTGTTCATCAGCAACGCGCTGAAAATATGGCAATTATGGTAGGAACGCGCACGGTGTTGCTTGATAATCCAAAGTTGTTGACGACACATTGGAGTGGGCGTCATCCTGTGCGAATAACTTTGGATAGGAATAATGTTTTGCCTGTTGATAGCAGAATATTTTCTATAGATTCACCAACGATAGTGTATCGTGAGAATACAAATTGGCAATTTATACTTGATGATTTGGCAAAACGGAATATTCATTCGGTATTAGTTGAAGGTGGACGTGTATTGTTGCAGCATATTTTAGACACAGGTATCTATGATGAGGTGCATATTGAAGTTAGTAATTCCCCATTATGCTCAGCAATAAATACTATAGATGGTATAAAAGCTCCTGAATACAAACGACAAGCTATGCCGAAAATAATAGATAATCACCAAATATTTACTGATAAAATAATGCAAAAATGAAAAGATTTCAATTTATCTCATACCTACTGATCTCTATGATAATGCTTGTGTCACCATGCATGGAAGCGATGGAGTTAGGCTTTACATCGGTAGAACTTGATCGCACCATAACTTCCGTGCAACCAATGACTGGTTTGGTATTATGGCGCGGACATGACCAGATGGATAAGTATGCTTCTGTTATTACATTAGAATTTGCTTATTGTCTTCCATGCAAGGTGGTGGTAGGTAAGAAAGACGGAAAAATACAGTATGATTGGTCGTATTTAGAGAATATTTTAGATGATATTGCCTCTCGCAATCATCAAGGAGTAATCCGTTTTCGCTATGAGAATCCAGGTAATACCGAAGTTGGTGCCAAAGGAGCAACTGCTGTTCCGCAATACATCAAGGATCTATCGGATTATAACGAAACATCTAACAATGTAGAAGGACAAAAGACCTATTATGCTGACTGGACCAATGATGAGTTGAAGTGGTTTACTAAGCAATTCATTACTGACTTCAATGCGCGATACAAAGACGATCCGCGCATAGCGGTTATTCAGTTGGGTTTTGGGCATTGGTCTGAAGGGCATATTTATGGTACTGAACTGAATTTGGGAGTAAATTTCCCCTCTATGGCATATCAAAAGGAGTACTTTATGCATGTTAGCAATACATTGGAGATTCCTTGGGGTATGTCAATCGATGGTGGTGACTCTTATTATTCGCCAGTAGCAGAAGATGAGGAGTTGTTGGCTCTGAATTTTGGTGTGTTTGACGATTCTTTTATGCATGAAGGCCATGAATTGGCATCTGGTAGTGGTTGGAACGAGATGTGCTGGGATGAAGTGGGAAAGGAGTATCGATGGATTAAGGGCGTTTGCGGCGGCGAGATAAGTTATTATACTTCCAATGACCAAAAGAATTTTCTTAATCCAAATGGTATGTATGGTTGGACTTGGGAAAATGCTGCAGCCAAGTATCATATCTCCTATATGTTGGCTAATAATGCTCCTGGAAGCAAACATGCTACTGTAGATCGTTTTCGCGAAGCAGGCATTGCTTCTGGATATAAGTTCCGCGTTAGTGAATGTCGCACCAATGATACGGAAACTCGCTTAATGGTTAGTAATCAAGGTATTGCACCTATTTATCGTGATGCGTATTTTGCGATTGGAAATATAGAATCTAAAGTGTCGCTTCGAGGTCTAATGCCAGGCAAAGGAATGGAAATAGTTATTCCTATTAGCCTAAGCAATGCAGATGACCTTAAAATAGTATCTCCATATATATTGTCCACTCAAGTGATAGAATTTGAAACAGGGGTTTTTACTTCTGTTGAGAATGTAACTACCAATAATCCTGCGGTTATTAAGAAATATCAGGACGGAAAAATTGTTGTAGTACGTAATAACGAAATATATACTTTGATGGGACAAAAAATAAAGTAACATTAAGAAAGAACAATCTCGAAAATTGTATCCAAAGTAGCATGAAAAAGTTGATTCTATTTCTATTTCTTCCTATCGTTTTTGTAAGTTGCAATGAGGAAGACCCTTTCTTCTCTGAAGAAGGATTTGAAACTGTGGTTTTGAATAGTTCTATTTCAGATGTCCAACCCATGACGGGTTTAGTGATGTGGCCAACTCATTCTCAACGTTTGAGGTATGCTTCATCCATTTCGTTGGAGTTTCAGTATTGCTTACCCTCTAAAGTGGTTGTTGGTAAAGTTGGTGATAAAATTCAGTATGATTGGTCATATCTGGAGAATATTCTTGATGATATCCAATCGCGTAATCATCAGGCTATTATTCGTTTCCGTTATGAGTACCCTAGTAATACAATGGTAGACGGTGTTGCTGGTAGCACGGCAGTACCTCAATATATCAAAGATATGGAGGATTACAACGAGACATATAATAAGAATGCAGGTGGAGATGGTCCTACTTATTACGCGGATTGGACAAATGCTGAACTGCAATGGTTTACCAAACAATTTTATACCGATTTTTCAGAACGCTATAATAATGATCCACGTATTGGATTTGTTGAGTTAGGCTTTGGGCATTGGTCTGAATATCATATCTATGGTACGCGATTGAAACTAGGTGAGAACTTTCCTTCCAAGGAATATCAAAAAGAATTCTTGATGCATGTTAGTCGGGTATTAACAATTCCATGGGCTATCTCTATTGATGCAGCAGATGCTAGTTATACTCCTATAGTTGCTGATGCTGATTTAATGAATTTGTTATTTGGTTTGTTTGATGATTCATTTATGCATGAACACCATGAGATAAAGCAAGGTGACGGCTATAATGAAAGATGTTGGAATGAGATTGGTCAAAACACTCGTTGGCAACGTGGAGTGTGTGGTGGCGAGATCAGTTACTATGAAAACTTTGATCAGCGTAATTTTTTGAATCCCAATGGTATGTATGGTTGGACTTGGGAGGCAGCGTCAACAAAGTATCACATCTCTTTTATGATTTCAAATGATGCTCCAGGTGGTGTATATGGTACTGTTGAACGTTTTAAAGAAGCCAGTATGGCTACTGGTTATCGCTTTCGTGTATTGCAATGCATGACAAATGGACAAGAAACTCGTCTAAGTGTGACTAATGATGGTATTGCACCTATCTATCGTGATGCGTATTTTGCTGTTGGCGAACATCAATCCCCTACGTCTCTAAAAGGATTGCTACCTCAAGATACACTGAAATTAACAATTCCTGCAGCACTCATGAATGCAGAGGATCTGCATGTTGTTTCCCCTTATATTCTTCCTACGCAGAATATAGAGTTTGCAGCACAAATAGCAGAGTAATAATCCTGATTTCGTATCAAATCCTTGCATATGTTGGATTTTTTTTGTACTTTTGCAGGTTGAATTGTTTTTATTGATATTATATGAAAAAAGTGCTTATCTTCATCGTATTTGCTGCTTTCTTGAGCGCTTGTTCCCAATTGGAGCAGAAGCGGCATAGTGGAATCGTGGCGGAATATAATGGAAAGGTTATTACAAGAGCAGAAATAGATTTGCTAACGATTGGGATGACAGGGGAAGATAGTGTTCGAGTGGCAGAGCATTATGTTCGGCAATGGGCTGCTGATCTAGTTGAGTATGATATTGCAAAGGACAAAGCAAACAAGGAAATAGAGAAATTGGTTGATGATTATCGCCGTTCATTATATATCCATGAATATGAACAGCGTTTAATAGCTCAACGTATGCCGCAGGAGGTGGAAGATACATTGGTAAATCAGTTTTATCAAGAGAATATCTCTCATTTTATTTTGTCAGAAACGGTTCTTAAAGGCATCCTATTGGTTGTGCCTAACGGAGCACCAGATATGGATCAGTTGCGCAGACGAATTGTAGAACCAACCTCTGAAGAGAATATTGAATGGATCGAAAAGTTTGCGTATAAATATGCAATAGGATACGAGTTGTTCCTTGATCAATGGCAAACCACCAGTCAGATTGTGTTGCGTATGCCATTTGAAATGGATGATTTGAATAAACGCCTGAAGCAAAAAAGGCAAATAGAAATGCAAGATAGTATTAATACCTATATCTTGCAAGTTACTGATATCTATCAGGATGGAGCAAATATGCCAATTGACTATGCCCGTCCTGAAATAGAGAAAATAATTCTACGTCAGAGACAAGTAGAATTCTTGTCTGCTGAGAAACAAGGCTTGTATGATAAAGCATTCAAAGAAGGTAAAATAAAACGATATGAGAATTAGTTTGAAGAGCAAATGCTATTTAATAGCTTTAAGCTATGGATTTTTATCTTGTGTTTCAGTTCTAGCACAAGATAATATTATTGATGAGGTAATTTGGATTGTAGGCGATGAAGCTATCTTGCGTAGTGAGGTAGAAGAGGAACGCTTACGTGCTCAATACGAAGGTCAACCTATAGCTGGTGATCCTTATTGCGTGATTCCCGAGCAGTTAGCTATACAAAAACTTTTCTTGCATCAAGCAGAGTTAGACTCAATTGAGGCTAATGAATCATCTGTTAGTCACCAAGTTGACATGCGAATGAACTACTATATGTCGCAAATTGGTAGCAAAGAAAAAATGGAGGAATACTTCCGCAAAACGAGTACGGAGATCCGCGAAGAAATGATGACTATGGTACGTAATCAGATGATTATCCAACAGATGCAAAGCAAACTGACAGAGGGGATACAACCTACTCCTGCTGAAGTTCGTCGATATTATAATTCTCTAAGGGCTGATTCATTACCTATGGTGCCAGCTCAAGTTGAAGTGCAAATTTTGAGTTTTGAACCACCTGTTCCTGTGGAGGAAACCGAGCGAATCAAAGGCCAGTTGCGCGAATTTACCGAGCGCGTCATGTCTGGTAATGCTGACTTTAGCATGCTCGCTCGTTTGTATTCTGAGGATACGGAGTCTGCAAAACGAGGAGGAGAGTTAGGCTTTGTCGGCAAAGGACAGTTGGTAAGTGAGTTTGCTGAGGTGGCATTCAATCTTACTGATCCTAAACGTGTTTCCCGTATTGTGCAAACCGAATATGGTTATCATATCATTCAACTAATTGAAAGAAAGGGAGAGCGTATAAACTGCCGCCATATTTTGCTGAAACCGCGTGTGTCGTATGAGGACAAGAATAATGCTATCGTTAAGTTGGATTCTATTCGAAATCTAGTGTTAGTAGATAGTTTGCCTTTTGAGCATGCAGTAGCACGTTTTTCTCAAGATAAATCTACTGTCATGAGTGGTGGATTGATGACCAATCCTAATTCGGGAGCTAGTAAGTTCGAATACCAAGAACTTCCTCCTGAGATTGCCCGACAAATCTATACCATGAACGAGGGAGATATCAGTATGCCATTTACAATGATGGATCGAGCAAAGAATAAAGAAGTGTGTGCCATCGTACGCCTCAAGACCAAACGAGATGCGCATAAAGCTAATATTGAAGATGATTTTCAAATCATACGAAATATGCTTACACAGAAACAAAGTGCTGAGACCATTACCAATTGGATTGTGAACAAGCAGAAGGAAATCTATATTCACATTGACCCTAATTGGAGGGGTTGCGATTTCCAATATCCAAACTGGGTTAAGTGATTTCTATACTAGCGAAAGAGATATACAAGAGTGAAAATTAGGGTTGCGTTCATAATTTGGATTGTTGCTGCATGTTGGGTTGGTGATTCTATTGCTCAAGATGCAGCCAAGGTTTCTTTGGTTTTTCTGGAGCATTCAGAGACCCTCTCTTTTGATGAAAAACGCTTACCAGATGCTCAGATTTTGCGTGGAAATGTTCGCTTTCGTCACGACTCTGTGTTGATGTATTGTGATTCGGCATATTTCTTCGAGAAAGAAAACTCTTTGCATGCTTTCGGGCATGTACATATGATACAGGGCGATACTTTGGAGGGCTTTGGCGACCTGCTTTTTTACAATGGAAACACCAAACTTGCGCGCTTGCGCAAACATGTGCGACTCATACATCAGCAAACAACACTCACAACGGATAGCCTAAATTATGACCGAAAGAATGATATTGCCTATTATTTTTCAGGCGGAATGATTGAGGATAGTCTTAATACGCTCACTTCTCGTTGGGGACAATATACGCCCGACAATCATCAAGCAATCTTTCGCGGAGATGTCAAGTTGGTAAACCCCAAATTTGTCTTAACTGCCGATACATTAGGCTATAATACAGAAACTTATCAGTCTGATCTTGTGGGGCTAACCACTATTCTTTACGAGGAAGAAACTACGATTTTATCCACGAATGGTTGGTATAATACCAAGACCGAACTATCGCAACTTCTCGATCGCTCGCGTATCATTCATTCCGACGGCAAGACTCTGACAGGCGATACCATATATTATGACAAAGCGAATGGATATGGACGTTCTATTGGTCATATCGAGTCGGTGGATTCCATCAATCACATGACGCTTTATGGCAATTTTGCAGAGGTCTGGGAGGATGGTAACAGAGGTTATGTTACGGATAGCGCTATGATGGTCGACTGGTCCGATTCCACGGCGCTTACCTATATGCATGCCGATACGCTTTGGACCGAGGAACTCTATTATACTATTTACTCGCTAAGAGAGCGAGATAGCATTTGGGTGGACTCTGTAAAAGTTGCGCAGCTACCAGACACAATTTGGAAGGACACCTCCTATCAGCAATTGCGTGCGTTCCATCATGTGCGCATTTATAGAAACGATATTCAGGCAGTGTGCGACTCGGCTCGCTATCATGGGCGTGATTCATTGTTGTCTCTTTTCGGATTACCTATTTGTTGGAATGAGGATAACCAAATTTCTGCTGATCAGATTGACATCTATCTTAAAAACGAGACAGTAGATTATTTACACGGAGTGGGAAATGCTTTTACCGCCAAGCGTGAAGGAATCAACGAGTTTGATCAAATGACTGGCAAAGAGATGTTTGCATATGTACGCGACGGCGATGTATATCTAGTGGATGTCCAGGGCAATGCCGAAACGGTTTTCTACCCTCGGGAGGACGATGGATCTTATTTGGGAGTTAATCGCACTCAAAGCAGTTTTATCAAACTTTTTATGAAGGAACGCCAGATTGACTACGTTGTCTTTACTACTGCAACTACGGGAGTCATGATTCCGCTTGACCAAGCTTTGGAAACCGAAAAATACCTAGCTGGATTCTTCTGGGCAGAAGCCGAAAGACCACGTTCGCCTGAAGATATTTTTCTTCGACCTCAACGCACCATTCGTCCTGAGATGGCAGCCGTATCTGCTTCTTCCGATGAAGAAGAGGAGGAACTACCCGAACAAAAAAACACAAGAAGACGTAATAATAACCAAAGGAGAAATAATAGATAAACGATGAAAAAGATTATTGTATTTGCTTTGCTTTTTTGTGCTTTTTCTACGATAATACAAGCACAAGGAAAGCAATATCTAGGTGTACAAATTGGATTTACCCAACCAATCACACGATTGAATGCCCCTATTTTGGGAAAAGAAAGCAAATTAGAACCTACTACTTACAATGGATTCAAGATAGGTTTAGCTTACGATGCAACGATTGTGGCTGGATTTGGCTATACCATTGGACTTAATTATACCTTTGCTGCCAACAAAACCGATTGGAAATCAGTAGGTGTTAACACATATCCTCGAACCTATACTTCAGAGTTGTATCACCAAGTTGAAATTCCTGTAGATTGGCAATATAAATTCGAGATTGCTAAAAACACATGGTTGATGCTCTATACTGGACCTACATTGCAATGCGGATTATCTTTCAATCGCAACACCCATAAGCAGAATGAACCAAATGGGGATATATCCATCTTGAAAAATGATCGCTATGATGACAAAAATATCAATGCTCTCAAGCGAATCAATGTCACCTGGGGGCTTGGAGCGGGATTGCAATATGACCGCTATTATCTTCGCGGAGGATATGATTTCGGTATTATCAACCCATACAAGGCACCAGTCTTTAATGTGAATGACGAATATCATCCTTACACTCGTGGTCGTTTTGACCAATGGCAGCTCAAATTAGGCATGTATCTTTTCAACTGGTAGTTCCCTGATTACCCCGTTACTACCTCGTTACCAATCTTACTTTCCCCTACCTTTGCCCTACCTTAAGCAACCTTTACGATACAATTAACAACTATGAATAGCTAACTTATTTTACAACGACTAACTATGATTCCAAGAGAAACTATCGACCGAATTTTTGCAGCTGCCCACATTGAGGATGTAGTGGGCGACTATGTATCACTCAAGAAACGAGGTGCCAATCTCATTGGACTCTGCCCTTTTCACGACGAGAAGACGGGGTCTTTTACCGTATCACCTAGCAAAGGTATCTTCAAATGCTTTGGTTGTGGCAAAGCTGGACACGCTGTGGGATTTGTAATGGAAATTGAGCAATGTTCCTACGTAGAAGCTATCCGCCAACTTGCCAAAAAATACCATATTGAAATAGAGGAACGCGAACTGACTGCCGAAGAACAGCAGAAGCAGGACGATCGCGAATCTATGTTCATTGTCAATGACTTCGCCAATAAGTGGTTTCAAGAACAGCTTTGGGATACGCCCGAAGGTTCGGCTGTTGCTATGAGTTATTTGCGCCAACGCGGTTTACGAGAAGATATCATCCGAAAATTCAAAATAGGCTACTCGCCTGAAAAAATTCGACTAGGGGATGTGGCTATCAAGCATGGTTTCCGAGAGAAATATCTCTTGAATGACTCTCAAAATCCACCTTATATTGGTACTGGACTATGTGGAAAAAGCGAAAACGGAAAACTGTACGACCGTTTCCGTGGGCGTATTATATTCCCATTTTTGTCTGTAAGTGGCAAAGTAGTCGGTTTCTCTGGACGATTGATGGTCAATAAAGACAATGTAGGCAAGTATGTCAATTCACCTACTTCATTAATCTTTGAAAAGCATAACGAACTTTTCGGACTCAATCAAGCCAAAGCTGCTATAGCAAAGTTTAAGAGTTGCTACCTTGTAGAAGGCCAAATCGACGTGATTCAGATGGTACAATCGGGGATTGAGAATGTGGTGGCGTCAGGAGGTACATCCCTTACAATCAATCAAATACGACTCCTCCATCGCTTTATAGGTGACTCTGGAAATATCATTCTTTTGTATGATGGTGACAAAGCGGGTATCAAAGCGGCCATCCGAGGTATTGATATGATGTTGGCAGAGGGTATCGACATTCGAGTTATACTTTTGCCAGAAGGTGAAGATCCTGATAGTTTTGCTAGAACTCGCAATGCTTCCGAATTGAAAGAGTTCTTAGATAACAACCAGCATGATTTCATTCGCTTTAAAACACAACTCTTGATGGAAGATGCGCAAAATGATCCAGCAAAGCGTGCGGATATGATACTGCAAATTGTTCATTCTATTGCGGTTATACCAGATATCATCAAACGACAAGTATATATTAAGGATACTGCATCTTTCCTTGCTATGCCAGAGGATGTATTAACTCGAAAAGTAGCAGAATTGCGAAAAAAAGAAGCTCTAGAACGTACAAAAAAGATAGGAAAAGAATCCGTCCAAACTCCTTCTTCTAGTCCGCAACCAGAACCAATATCCAATAATCATTCTCTTCCTAATCCTTCTCCAAAAGACGAACGAGAACTTACTCGTAAGGAGCACAATATTATCAATCTTTTGCAGGTTTTGATTCGTCATGGAGAGAAAGTATTGTTCCAAAATGAAGGGCAATTGGTGACAGTTGGAGAATTTATCATCAGCGAAATCAGGAATGATAGTATCGATATACCCAATCCATTGCATCAAAAGATAATTGACGAATATGTAGCGAATTATCTTGCTCCTCAGTTTGTGGCGGCTACATTTTTCCACCATCATTTTGATCCCGAGATCAGTCAATTAGCGGTCGATATGATTGCGGATAAATATCAACTCAGTCGTATGTATAGCAAGCGAAGCATCTCTGAAAACGTGACACAAGAGGTGCTACAAGACGAAACAGAGCTACTTCCAGAACTCGTACAACGACTTCTCTTAGAACTCAAACTAACCGTCGTTGAAGAGCGTCTTGATGCAATGAAAAAACTATTGGAACAGGCAGTAAATGATAAGAATGATCAACTCATAACTACCATTTTGGAGCAACAACCACAACTATCCGAAATTCGTACGCAACTTTGTCGAGCACTTGGCAATCGAGTTGTAGTTCATTAATGCAATTTTTGTATAGGTTTAGTATACCTTTGGTATAGGTTAATAATCATTTTTTTGCAATATGTTATTTGATTCAATTGTATATGGTCCAATCCATTCACGCCGTCTGGGTGTTTCATTAGGTATGAATCTCATGCCTACTACTGCTAAACTATGTACTTTTGATTGTGTGTATTGCGAATGTGGATGGAATCAACCCATATCACATCCCGTCATTCCAACTCGCCAGCAGGTACGTGAGGCACTAAACACTAAACTCTCAATACTAAATGCTCAACCCGATGTCATTACTTTCAGCGGTAATGGTGAACCTACTTTGCACCCAGATTTCTTAGGTATTATCAAGGACACTTGCGATCTTCGCAATCAATATTGTCCCAATGCTAAGATCTCTATACTTAGCAACTCTACACAATTGGGGCGACCTGATGTAATAGAGGCACTGCGCCTTTGTGATAATCGCATACTCAAACTTGACTCTGCCATAGATGCCACCATGCAATTGATTGACAAACCCGTTAATCCAAACCTCACAGTAGAGCAGATTGCCGAATGGCTTTCTATATTTGATGGTGATTTTACTCTCCAAACATGTTTCCTTCGTGGCGAATATAATGGTCAAATAATCGATAATACTACTTCCGAAGAGTTGTCTGCATGGTATGCTATGGTTCAACGTTTGCACCCCAAACAGGTAATGATCTACGTTATCGATCGAGCTACACCCTTACAAACATTATCCAAAGTACCGCCTCACGAGATGCAAGCTATTGCAGAACCGCTACGCGAGAAAGGAATAGATGTCATAGTTTGCGCATGAAAGTTTTAATTGCACCACTCAACTGGGGATTGGGTCATGCCACCCGTTGTATCCCGCTCATCCGCCAATATCTTGCGGAAGGGCATGATGTGGTGCTAGGAGGTGATGGAGATAGTATTCTTCTATTACGTCGTACATTTCCCGATTTGAGAGTGATAGATTTACCCTCTTTAGAACTTCGTTATACCTATAATAATGCGCAGCGTGGTTTTTATTTCCGTGCTATTCCAGCATTGATACGATTTACGATTGCAGATTATTACTATTTAGGCAAGCAACTCGCTATAGAGCATTTTGACTTAATTATTTCTGATAATCGCTTTGGCTTATTTTCACGCCAAACGCGTTGTGCCTATATCACGCATCAGTTGTATCCTATCCTACCTAAACGGTTAAAACTATTCCAGCCGTTCGCGCGCGCGTTGCACGCATATATCTATAAAAGGTACAATGAAGTATGGGTACCTGACTATGATGATCCTACAAACAATCTTGCTGGAGCACTAGCGCACGGAGGGTCTTTTGATTGTTCTGTAAAATATATTGGACCACTATCTCGTTTCGACAATCGGGCGACCATAGGAACATCAAAGGAGTGCGCAAAAGACTCCTACTCCATAGTAGCGGTCTTATCTGGATTAGAACCGCAACGCACTTTGTTTGAAGAATCTCTATTGGATCGTTTTCGTCAATATGATAAACCTGTTTTGCTTGTTCGTGGTAAGATGGGGCTTCCCAATGTTGCCACACAAATAGGCAACATCACTCTTCTTCCCTACCTGAATGATAACCAACTATCATCTATCATGTTGCAGGCAGAAAAAATCATTGCGCGTAGTGGTTATAGTACGATAATGGATTTGGCGGTATTAGGATTACTTAACAAAGCAGAATTTTATCCCACGTCAGGTCAAACCGAGCAAGAATACCTAGCGCAATATCACAGTATGTAAAATGTAATATCTATTTCATATATGGAAAACATACGAATAATCACTTCGAAACGATGTATTCTCCTATTGTTGAGTATTTGTGTTTCTTCATTGGTTTCTGCGTCATGGACTCCAATTATTAGTCATTATACGCCTAAAAATTATGCTGCAGGTACCCAAAACTGGGATATAGTCGAGCAATCTAATGGATGGATATATATAGCTAACAATTATGGGTTGTTGGAGTATGATGGTTGTCATTGGCGCCTGTATGGAATCGAAAGTGGAACAGCCGTCCGTGCTATTACGTTGGGTAATAATGGGGATATTTATGTGGGAGGTACCGATGAATTCGGAGTTTTTTCTCCAAATGACTTCGGCGAATTAGAATATAAAAATTTATCCAGTAAACTAACCGATCGATATCGTAGATTTGGTGAAGTATGGCGACTGCAAGTAGTAGATGGTGTATTATATGTCCAAACTCGCCATTATATATTTATATGCAATAGTAATGGCGACATAGAGGTACTTGATCCAGGTGCTATTATTTATGAGTCATTGGTTTGGGAAGGTAATTTGTATGTGGCTACTTCAAGAGACATATATGTATATTCTGGTTATCGCTTTCACGTACTTCGTGATGCAGAAGTATTACGCGGTGCGGTAGTATGCGGAATTCTGCCATATAAAGAGGATTATTTATTGATTGCTACTGATTTTCAAGGTTTATATCTTTATGATGGTAAAACGATAAGTCGGTTTACTACAGAGATAGATAATTATTTGTCAGCTAACCAACTATATACCGTAACTATGAATGAGAATAGGATGGTGTTTGGTACTGTTCGTGGAGGTGTGGTAGTTGCCGATATGCAGGGTAAGAATGGTGAATATATCACTCGTTCAGATGGCTTACAAAATAATACAGTATTGAGTCTGTTGTTTGATTCTCAAGATTATTTATGGGTAGGATTGGATAATGGTATAGACGTTGTAGATTATGCCAATCCTGTATATTTTTATAATAATAAGAAACTTGATTATGGTTCAGGATATTGTAGTACGGAATATAATGGGAAGATGTATTTAGGCACTAATCAAGGTTTATATGTATTTAGCAATAATGAACTTTCGTTGATAAAGGGTAGTCAAGGACAAGTGTGGAATATATCTAAAGTAGGGACTACTTTATTCTGTTGTCACAATAGAGGGTTGTTTATTGTGGATAAATCTCATTCCCTTCATGCATTGGATTGTAGTGATGGAGTTTGGAGCATATACGCACTTGATGAATCTTCTGCCATAGTTGGAAGTTATGCAGGATTTTATTATCTCTTCCAGGATGGCAGGAATTGGAAATTGAGATATTTGAATGGATTTTCAGAAACAGCTCTAAATTATACATTGGACAGAAATAATAATATTTGGCTTTTGTCATCTCGTGGTGTGGAGTGTTTAGCGATTGATTTGGATAATTTCAAAATAACTTCAAAACTCATAATTAATCAGCCATTAGCATCTCGTACCTATTCTTTAGTACGATATAACGAGGAGGTATATGTTACATCCGAGGACTATTTTGGCATTGCCAATAACGGACACATAGAAATAGATACGACCATTTTCAATACTTTTGCTGGTGTTCATAGATATCTACATATAGGTGAAGATGCGGATAAAAATAGATGGTTTGTCTATGATGGTCGCGTAATAGTACAACCTTATGATGGAATAAATAACCTATATGGAGAAAAACAAGTCGTATTGCATTCCCCGCTATTGATTGATGGTTTTTGTAATGTCAACTATCCCAAATCAGGTGGTGCAATCATAGGTGGTGTAGATGGTTTTTATCATTTAGGTCTTCCCAAACAGAAGCAATCCGATAATAATATATATATTCGTCGTATAATTAGTTTGGAAGAATCTACTAATGCCTTACTATATGGTGAGTCCTACGATAATAAGCAGACGGAATGTGTAAAAGTGTCTCCCCATGATCGTTCACTACGCATTGAATTGTGCGGACAATATGCGATGAATGGAGAGCTACTTTTCCGTACACGTTTATACCCATTAGAAGATAATTTTACGCGCTGGACTTCTCTTTCTTATTGGGATTTTATCACCTTACCAACAGGGGGTAAGTATCGCTTGG
>JAEIGA010007139.1_pt1 | contig 16996 bp, 24 predicted proteins | sample 9270691 | NCBI WGS metagenome assembly JAEIGA01 (sample SAMN17057246, study PRJNA624740) | gut metagenome | biome: biome; isolation source: fecal sample | host: Bos grunniens | place: China: Xizang | collected 2019
GCATAGGGAAGGGAAGTTGTCAAGTTATTTATTGAAAAAATAATCATTCACATATTTTCTAAATTCTTTTATAATTCTATTAGCAATTATCTTTGTTGACATTTCCATAAACCAATCGTCATACATTTTAAAATTAAAATCCTGTAAAATACCTGACCTAATTTTAACATAAATTCCAAAATACATAGGGTCGTATGTAACACTTACTAATACGGCAATTTCTTCTTCTAATAAACTTTTTAATTCTTCAATCTTTTCGTTCATTCATTCTCCTTCCTTCCAATAACATCACTCAACACTCTACTCAATAAAGCATTTTCCCTGTCTTGATAATAAAAACGGGTATTATCTGCTTCTAATTGCCTTTCAAGGTTTTGTATCTGAACATCACTTTCAAACACCATTTTAGCCAATTCTTCGGGTGTATATTTTTCCGTTAAATATTTTATACAATAGTCAACATTATTTAGCATTTTCTTTCCTTTCCACACCAAACCCGCCACGCTGGGCGGGTCGAGTGTTAAACAATCTCAATGTCATAAGTGTAACTTAATGTCAACAACGCTTTGAACAACTCCTGTTCATTACCTTTTAAGTAATATCCCTTGTCGCCCCACTTGATACCTATTAAGTCGTAAACCTTGTTTGCTGTTTCTTCGTCAAGGTTTTTAAAAGTAATCATTGTGGGCGTTAATACGATTGTTAACATCTTAACCACTCCCTTATTTTATCTTCATTTATATTATACCCTATTGTTCACATTTAAAAACATACAGGCGGGAATTTTTATTTCTTTTTTCTGTTCTTTAATTCCGTTTACAGAAACACCCACTAATGCTTCACTTGCTACCGAAATTATATTCCCTTTAATTTTGTTCAAATTTTCTTCTGTTTCTTCTAATACTAAACTAATAACCATTTTTGCCATAACTTTCTTTCTCCTTCTAAAACTTAAAAATGTGTTTGTTTCCGTCGTAGTTTTCTACAACCTTAAAATTTTCTAAAATTTTCTTTTTGCTTATCCTGTGCCAACTTGTGACGGTAGCGTTTCCCAGCAAAAGTGCTGTAAAGTAGTGACCGTCCTTATTCCGTTTTACTTTAAAGAAATTACCGTTTCTTGTAACAACTGTACCGTCCTTCATTTTGTCCACCTTCCTTTATACTGTAATTGTGTAATTTTCTACTACTATCCCGTGTGGGTTTTCGTACATAGTCACAACAGCGTATTTGTTGTATTTTCCCTTATGAACAACAATTTCGTTTGCTTCAAGTCGATATGCTTTAGCATAAATCGCTTTTATTAAATCGTTGCCTAAATTACCAGCCAAATTAGTAAAAATAATTTTCTTTGTCATAACTTTGTTTCCTTTCGTGGTTGCTTGTTTCTGTTTACATTATAAGTATAACAAATAACCCGCTAAATGTCAACACTTTTTCGCAATTTTCTGAAAAAATTTTTCGTTACATTCAGCAGGTGTATTTTATTCTACGGTCAAACCACTTTCCAAAACATCACAACACGCAACCCCGTCACTCATTACGGCTTCGTCGCATATCATTTGACACAAATCGTTTCCCATTTCAAAATTACCTTTTAAATCACATAATTTGTGTGGGTCTACGTCATACACTAATTCAACACTAATTATTATATTATACCTTGCTTTCACGTTTCTTTAACTCCTTGTATTTTGAACAAAATTTGTTTATCATACAGATTTCACATTTCGCCATAGGACACTTTTTGCAATTCTCCGCATACAAACAACTTCTGTAAATCCTACAAACAAAATCCTTGCATTTTAATTCACACATAGTTTTATCACTTCATACACAACATTTTTAACTTTCTGACTTTCAAAGTAAACATTACCCATTTTGTAATTATAAATAAATTTCTTCCAAAATACAGCCTTGTTGATATTGGAAAGTAAAAGAGTGTTCGGGCTGTGGTCGTCTACTGTGATTGAGTAAACAATTTTACAGGAAGGGTCAACGTCCTGTGAAACAAAAAACCGTCCTTCCGAATAGTCAATCCATATTCCGTATTCTTCGCCCTTGTAAATGAAAGTCAAATAATATTGTGCTTTTTCTCCCTTTCTTGCGATAAAGGTTTTACTATCCATTATGAATTTATTTTCTATCGCATATTCTTCAAATTCCGTTCCAGCAATCAATTTCCCGAAACGTGTTTCTTTTCGTTCTTTTATAAATTCTTCGTCCTGTACTAATTGAAGTAACAAGTCGCCTTTGCGGGTTATGTTTGACCCATACGGTAGATTTAAGTCAAAATATAACGTGTACGGATTTACCATTGAAACGCTGTTCGCTAAAAAGAAAACCGTGCAACCCCTGTATCTGTCTATTGACATATAGAAATTTAAAAACTGTTTTACTTCGTTTTTCAAATACCTTGCATATCCGTTATCTTCTATTAAAAATTCATCAAAGATAATCAGGTACACCAGCGGATAGGAAATTGACTTATAATCTTTTGCTTTCGTCAATGCCATAGCATATCCCGCAAGTCTATCGTTGACAAAGTAACAACCCGAACGATATTCAATCACAGCGTCGGGAAACTCATTGTTGACAATAATGTCATTGAAATAACTTTCTGCCGTTTCGTCTAATTCTTCTTTGTATCGTCTTAAATAGACAAATTGATAACCCTTGTCTAAAAATTGCTTGATTGCCCTTTTCTTCGCCCCGTAGGTTTTACCACTCCCACGATTTCCGATTATAAAATTAAAAAGGCAATTATAAGTCAATGTTTTGTTTATATCGTACCAAGCCATTTTATTTCCCTTTCATTACTTCCATATCATATTTACAACGTTCCCAATATCTACACCACAAACAACTATGATGTTTACAACTATACTTCCAAAATATCAATTTTATTTTAACAACCAAATTTTTCATATCTTTAAAATTGTTTCACGTGAAACAAAAAGAAAAGGGTCTACAATGTATTGTGTCAAGCAACCACGCCAAACCTTCGCGGACGGCTCTTCACCGACGGTTTCCGCTGTTAAGGTAACACAATTTAAACATCATAGCCCTTTTTCTATCATATAGTATAAATCATATTACCTAGTTTGTCAATACAATGTTTCACGTGAAACATACTAACCTTTCTTAATAGTAAAATCTATATCTTTTAATATTATACCACCTTGAACGTGTTTCGGTTGCAACTTTCCTTGATAGGATTGTCCTTCACGGAAGTTTTCCCAAGTCACGTATTTATAGCATTGTTCAGGCATACCCGCACACGTAATTTTTAACGCTTTCGGGTCGTACCCTTCCCCGCCCCACGTGTCAGCCGTGTTATAATCGTGAATATAACTTTTCTGCCTGATATATCTAGCACGACGGAACACTTCTTCTACCTTCCACGCCCCTAATTCGTAGGGGTCAACAATGAAATCGTCGGGAATATCAATTCCGAATTTTTGCAAATCTGCGGTTGTCATTTTCTCCAAATCTTCGTTCGACATTTCCAGCATTTCATCAGGCAACGGAATATTTAGGTGTAAACTATCTGTGTCAGCGTACACGAAATATTTATACATTTTTTGCGCACTTGTAATCGTTTTATGACGTGCCCACGCTGTTATAAATGTACCAACAGGAATATAAATCGGGTCACGCGTTTCCTTGTCGCCCAACGTGTACTTGATTATACCATTGTCATAGTATGGAATTTTGCTACACACGTTAGGATTTAAAGCAAAACGTCCATAGAGTGCGTTAAGCATTAATTTCGCAAGTGTACGCATAGCCTTATTCCCTGTCTTTCCGCTTTCAATTTTTACAGCCGTCCACTTGTCAATATATTCCGTAAATAGCCCAACGGTACTTTTAAATTTCCAACCCGCAATATATTCGATATTATAAACGTTGTAATGTTCAAAGAACAATTCCAAATCAACGCTAGTTAAACACATTACCACTTCTTCGCCGTCGCTACTTTCTAGGTATTGGGTCGGGATAAAAGAAAGGTTGTTCTTTAATTGGATAGTTGGAATATACCCTTCTTTTAATTCAAATTGACAACGGAACATTTGCACATACAAGTTGTATAATTTATCCTTTTCATATTGCCCGTTAAAAAAGACACCGTCGCCGTACGGTAGGGGGCAATCGTGCATTACCCACGGATAAAGACTATTTACGTCTAGCACCAGCCCCGCCCCTATATCAAGATTTTTGTACTTTGTCAAAAGATAGGTAAAACCGCCCTTGTAGGATTGACGAACGTCAGCGTCATAATCAGGAACAGGAAACCAGCGTTTGAAAGACTTTTCGCCCACCGTGTTTTTATAATCATACATAGCGTTTCCCGCCTGTGTCATTTTGTTCAATCCCTGTTCAAAAAGTACGTTCAGGGCACGTGCTACAATATCAACGTCGTTTCGTAGGTAGTCAACTTCCGTTTCCGTTAAAACGTGCCCGACGGGTCTTTCTTCGTTGTAGTCAATTTCTAGTTTACTGATTGGAAGGTTGAAACCTTTGGCAATTTGTGATACACTAAAGGGAAGGATTTTCAAACTGTCGTATATTGTGACAGCGTTTGTTTTCTTTCCCTTTTTCTCAAAATAAATCTTTATGGAATAAAATTGCCCTTTGTCTGAAATCAACGTGGTAAAAGTTTTCGTGTCTGCTTCGTTTCTACTTTTGACCCATTTAAAACCGTTTTCAAATAACCAACATAAAATAAATTCCCCGTCAAATTTCAGGTTGTGAAAATAAAAAGTGGAATTTTCAGAATGACGCATAAAATCCATAAAACCGTCAATACTATTTCCATATTGAAAATAGGCTGGGTTGCCTACTTCACAGACACCCCAAGCCCACACACGACAATCTAATTCGTTAGTGGTCGTTTCAAAATCTGCGGTCAATATCATTTTTAATCAACTACTTTCTTCGTCTTTTTGTTTTGATACGTCCGTAACCTTTTGAACGCATACCCGTTTCATATTCCATTTTGACGATTTCTGAAATAGCGTTAAAATCAATTCCGTTATTCACGTTTTCGTCAATATGCTGTTCCCATAATTCAATTAAACTGTCAGCCTTTACACGCATTTCTAAAGGGTCGTAAATAAAGTCGAAAGTTGCTGTTTCGTCTGTGTCAACAATTTCCTTAAATTTTTCAACGGGTACTTTATTAAACATTTCCAGCAATTCGTCAGGGTAACCTTCCGCAATCAATCCCTTAACATAATTTTCTATCATTTTTTGTGTCTGTTCGTCGTTGTAGGTTGAGTGCATTTTTCTATCGAATAATTTAGAAGCCAATTCCCATTCCCTTTGTGATTGGTTTTTAAATTTCTTCGTAGAAGGTTTTACTTCGTGCTCTTTAATAGACCCCATTTCTGCTCTTTTAATGCCTGTATCTTTTCCCGCTATTGTGACGTTTTGTTCGTTTAACTTTTTAGCGATTGCCCTTCGTCGTGCGTTTTCGGCACGTTGGTTTATTTCAAATTCTTTTACAGCCCATTTTGAAGCGACAGCCCCCCTGTCGCTTTTTATTATTTCTTCCGCACCTTCCCTTAAATAACGATTGTATTTATTCAGAACATTTTTTAAGTCACGCCTTGTTTTAATTTGTGACTTTAATTCCTGATAATCTAAATACTGTGGCTGGTACGGTTGTAAATCAGGCTTTTTTACTTCAATTTCAAGTATCTTTTTATTCACTTTTCTTGTTAGGTGGCTTAATTTTGAATAGTCACTTCTCCGCCACCGAATGTTATTTTGTTTTGCCATAATTCGCTACCGTCGCCCGTGAGTATCAAAAACCCCCGTGTTTCAATTTTACGGTATAACACAACGTCCGCTAATTGCGAAACGTCGACATTAAGATTGAAACGCTTTGACAAAGAATAATTGATAATATCACGGTTTTCCTTTAACTTCTTTTTAAATTTATTAAGGTGTAATTGCGACGAAAAAACATACGTCAAACCGTTGGTTGTGTAACGGTATGAAGATATGTTTAAATCATACACGACACCGTTTCTTGAAATCATTTTCTTTCCACCTTCTTTTTAATTGTTTCACGTGAAACATTAGTATATTTCTTTTCCATTCCTGTCAAATATTGTTCCGCCAAATTCAATTTTATCAAATCTTGCTTCTTCTAAATCATCATAGTAAAAATCTTCCCCGCTGTTTAACCGTAGCCTATAACTCCACATTATTTATACCCTTTCATAGAATAACAGGCAGGGCAACCGCCCCGCCCGTTAATGTAACTGTGACTAATTTTCTTTTTTATTATTTTGCAATATTTAAAGTTAACATTTTGCGTGTGCCTTTTGTAACCTGTTTAACTTCAAGTGAAATAGGTTTTTCCCAAGTTGGCGCACCAAAAATCTGAATAACTTTTTTAAGTGCTGAATAGATACCAAGTGATACAGCCTGATAAGAAACGCCTTTGTCGTCGATAATAACGATACGTGGACACGCTGTCACTTCGCCTGTTTCTTCGTTTGTGCAATTTACAACTTCAATGTATAAGTCTTTTGCCTTGATTTTCATATTGATACAATCTGCAAGTCTTTTTTCAGGGTTGTTAATTGCATTGAATAAGTTTGCTTTTTCTTCGTCTGTTTCTGCGCTTAAACTTGAAAAACTTAACTGTGCGCTTGTCATATCTACGCTAATATCGAAGCCCATATCTGCGAATTTGTTTGTTACTCCTGTTTCCTGTGGTCTAACCACTACGCCTGTTTCCTGTTCGTTTGTAAATGGATTTGTCATTTTCATTTCCTACCTTTCAATTTTAAAATTAGTTTGTTGCTTCGGACACTTCCGAATTGTTTTCGTAACCTTCTGAATTGCTTTCAGACCCTTCCGAATTGTTCGTAACTTTTGTAGCGTGTTTTAAGAAATCTTCTACGCTAATTTCGTAAGTTTCTTCTGCTACATCAATCTGACCGATTGTTACTCCTGTTAAATCTCCGTGAGCGTCTTTCACAGCCTTGAGTGCGTCCTTTTTTTTTGCTTTACCCATAATCACGATTGGGTCAAGGGTTTCAACAACGGGTTTCCCGTCAACGATTGACAGCCTATGTGCTGTGATTGTGCTCGTCGCCATTGTGCGACAAATTGTTTTTCTCATCATACCAATTTTCTCCTTTCTGTATGATATTAAATTAAGTTGAGTTGAACGTACTTTCGTACTTGTCTTTCGACATTTTTAGTATATCAAAAGAATGTAGAAAAGTCAACACCTTTTTTGAATTTTCTTCAACTTTTTATTTACTATACTAATATAACATATTATAATAAAATTGTGAATAGGAAAACAAAATGAACAAGTGTTCTTTTTCAAAATGTTTCACGTGAAACATTGTTTTGTTTCTTCCTATTATAATAAGGAAGAAAGGGGGCAAGGGAAAATGGTGTATATCGTAACAGCGTTGTTTATTGCGTTGGATATGCTGACAGGGTTAGTCAAAGCCTTTAAGGAAAAGAAATATACTTCAACGGTTATGCGTGAAGGTCTTTTCCATAAATGCGGGTCAATTCTTCTAGTCGTTTTTGGTGTGCTAGTTGATTATGCACAAACGTTTGTTGATATTGGCGTTACTATTCCTGTGGCGGTTGCAATCTGTTCATACATTATTTTAATGGAAATTGGTAGCATTATCGAAAATCTTGGAAAAATCAATCCTGATATTGTACCAAAGAAAATAAAACCTTTTTTCTCAAAACTAAAGGAAGGAGAATAAATCATTATGAGTTTAAGAATTGCACTTGACGCTGGGCACGGAATGAATACCAGCGGAAAACGTATCACATTAAAAGGGTACAGCGACACAAGGGAATGGTGGTTAAACAATCGTATTGCTGACGAATTAGAAAGAGTATTGAAAAATTACGATTGCGTTGTTTTACGTGTAGACGATACAACGGGCGCACAGGACATTCCACTTGAAACACGTGTGAAAAAGGCGAACGATTGGAAGGCAGACGTTTATATTTCCGTACATCACAACGCTGGTGTAAACGGCGGTGCTGGTGGTGGGGAAATGGTTTTCTATTACTCTACAAAAACAGAAAGAGCCACACAGGCAAAAGCCCTTTATGATAGTTTAGTAAAGCATACAGGCTTAAAAGGCAATCGTTCAAACCCTGTTCAAAAATATCCATACTACGTTTTAAAACATACAAACGCCCCAGCGTTTTTATTTGAAAATGGTTTTATGGATAGTAAAACAGACGTTCCTATTATTTTAACAGACAATCACGCCTTGAATACTGTGGACGCTATCGAAGAATTTTTAATTTCACAGTTTGGAATGAAAAGAAAAGTCACAGTAGAAACAAAACCCGAAGCGACAACAAACAGCAGATATGAAGAAATTGGAAAAGCGTTTGAAAAATGTATGGACGACTTGGAAGGGCTGGAAAGTTGGAACAAGTTAATGGAATTAGTAGGTAAATAATGAGTAAACAATATATATGGAATTTCTTTAAAAGTAAACTAAATAATGAATATGGCGTGGCTGGTTTAATGGGAAATCTACAAGCCGAAAGCGGTCTACATTGTGACAGGGTACAAGGCGACATTCCATATTCTAATTACTCAAAAGAATATACCGCAAAGGTAGACAGCGGGGAAATATCCGAACACGATTTCGTTTATAACGGTGTCGGTGGTGGCGGATATGGTCTTGCACAGTGGACGTTTTGGAGTAGAAAACAGGCGCTTTATAATATGTATAAAAGCGGTGGTTATTCTTCCATTGGGAGTGTTGAACTAGCCTGTGATTTTTTATGGTCGGAATTGCAAAGCACTTATGCACCTGTTTTGAACGTGTTGAAAAATGCTACTTCAATAAGGGAAGCAAGTGACAAAGTTTTACACGACTTCGAAAATCCAGCAGACCAAAGCACAAGCGTTGAAGAATTACGTGCAAACTTGGGTCAAGCGATATACAACGAATTGTCAGGAAGTGGGGGCGGGGATATTCCCGACACGCCCGACCCACCTATTGACCCTGACGACCCCGACGACCCAAAGCCGTCCACACAAAAGAAACACAAATTCAAATTCGTTATATTTAGCACAGCAAAGAAAAGGAGAAAACCGCAATATGCAGAAACAAGATTTTCTAAACTACATAACAAAAATCGGGTCTTGCGAAAGTGAAGTAGACCGTAGAGAATTACTTGCACAGTTAGGCGAAGAAGCGTCAAAAGATTACGACGACTTTGCAACCTTAACAGAAACAAATAAAACGTTGACAGCAGACAACGAAACTTTAAGAAACGCAAATATGAAGTTATTTTTGAGAGTTGGCGGGGCGAAAGAAGAACAGCCAAACGGTCACGACAACCCACAAAATAATGATACAAATTTAACCTATGAAAATTTATTTAATGAGAAAGGAGAATTGAAATAATGGACGTAATTGCTATTATGAACACAATTCACGCAAACAGTAGCGCACTTTATCAGGAAAGAGTGCCACAGTTGACAAAGACAAATATTGCAGAAGTAGGCAATCCGATTTTAACCTATGAAGCAATCGCAAACGAATTTCTTTCAGCGTTCGTAAACCGTATCGCCTTTGAAGAAGTTTCGAACAGACGTTTCAAAAATCCACTTGCGGTTTTGAAAAAAGGTGGAAAACCATTCGGAAGCGACGTGTTAGAAATTTACACTAACCCTGTTTCCGCTGTTACATTCGACGGAAGTGCAACTTCCGATATGTTAAAGGTTTCAAAACCTGACACAAAAACTATGTATCACAGAATGAACAGACAGGACAAATACCCTGTATCAATTAGTGACGCACAGTTAAAAACAGCGTTTACTTCCCTTCACGAATTAAACAAATTCTTTGAAAGCATTATTACCGCTATGTATTCAGGCGACGAAATCGACGAATTTTTACTTATGAGAAACTTAATCGCTGACGGCGTGGCAAATTCAAAGATTAAAACACTTGACGTTGAATACGACGGAACAGAAACTTCTTGTAAAGATTTAGTGAAGTTGATTAAAACACTTTCAAGCAATTTCGCTTTACCTTCAAGAGAATACAACGGCTACAACGAAATGAACGCCGAAGCAATCGAAGGTGGTACAATTACACCTTGCACAACTTGGACACCTGTTCCAAATCAGATTTTCTTAATTCGTTCCGACGTTGACGCTAGTACAGACGTTGAAGTTTTAGCGAAAGCATTTAATATGGAAAAAACTGATTTCCTTAAACGTAAATTTGTTGTTGATAGTTTCGGCGACGCTGATACATTGTGTGCTATCCTTGACGAAGCAAACTTTGAAGTATATGACGACTTATATACAGTAAAGAGTTTCTCAAACGGCTCAAACCTTGTAACAAATTATTGGTTACACCATTGGCAGACTATTTCATATTCATTATTTGGAAATGGTGTTGCAATCAAAAAGAAATCAGCATAATGTTTCACGTGAAACATAAGGGGAAGGTTTCACACCTTCCCTTTATTTTAAAGAAGGGAGTGAAAACAACGTGGAAAAATTACCACATTGGATAGTAACAGACAGATTTCCCGCAAAGTACGATTTAGAAAGTGCGACAGTTATTGAACAGACCGCCAAAGTTTACGGGAAAGTGAATGAATTGATTGACAGTTACAATGAATTTGTTGACCGTATCAATTCCCATATTGAAAGTTTTGAAAAAGAACAGGCGACAGATTGGGGTTTGTATAAAACCGCTATGCGTCAGGAATTTCAGGATTTTATTGATACAGTAGATTTAAAAGTTCAGGAAGTCACAAATTATATGCGTGACAACTTGCGTGAAAGTTGCAAGGGTTTACTTGACGAAATTAGTGCAGACGCACAGGAGGCATTGACAAGTATTAAATCCATTCGTGACAATGTAAACGACGCTTTACAATCACAAAACAATTCTATTTCAAACTTTAGTAGCATTTTGGCTGGTGCTATTAAGAAAATGGACGATAAACACGCTGAACAGGACGGAAAAGTTGACGAAGCCGTAGCATATCTAATGACAAACTTAACAGAAGTAATTGAAACAACTGTTCTTGATATGCTTAATAACGGTCAAATCACAATCGGCATTGACTACGACAGCGACACAGAAGAAATTAGTCTTCACGCTAGAAACGTAGAACGTGCGACAGATTTATTCATTGAATACGACGAAGAAAACGAAGAAGTTTTCATTAAGGAAGGAGAATAAAAAATGAGTGATGTTAGCAAATTTAACGGTCACGATATTAAAGACAAGGTAGCGCGTCAAAATATCGTAAATTTAGAATTATCGAAGGCAAGTCACGCTGACGTGGAAGAAGCGGTAAACGCTGTAAATGAAACAGTTGAAAGCGTAGCAGAAAACGTGGAAAACTTGGAAGCACTTTTCAACAATGCGGGGTTAAATAATAGTGCTGACGGTATTTCATACGATAATGCAACAAGCGATTTAGAAGCGGAAAACGTGCAAGGGGCGATTGATAAAATAAATGAAAAGACCAACGGAAAAATTATTTTCCCAACAGAAGGCAGAACAAAAATAGCAGACGTTACAGAAAATGGTTATGAATGGGTTGCCACAGATGATTGTTGGTTAAATGTCAACACGTCAGCAACGGGGGAAGGTTACACTTTATTAAAAATTTTTGAAGGGGAAACTTTGGTTAATGCTTCATCAGTTGTTAAAAAAGAAGCGTGTCAGTATGCTGATATGATTACCTTACCAATTAAAAAAGGACAAAAAGCCGTCATTGAATATGTTAATTGTAAATCTATTGTAGTAGTAATGTGTAAATAAGGGGGGTATAACCTAATGAAGAAAATCGAAAATTTTATGCTACCCGAAAACACAAACAGCCTTTACAAAAATGAAGCAATTTCTTCTATTGGTTTGACCCGTGACGTAGCAGACAAAATCAATGAGTTAATTGACGCATACAACCGTTTAAGCGAAATTGATTTAGAATGGAAGCAGACACAGGAAGGAATAATCCGCAAAGGCGTTTTATTTATGAAGGATAATCTTGTAAATTCGTTAAATGAATTACTTGATTTATTAAATGATAGCGGTTTTATTGATAGTCGCATTGAGTTTCATTGTGATTATTTAAAGGAACGCCTTGACAATTTATTGTCTACACTCAAAGAAGGGTCAACAACTTTTGACGCTGAAATTGTGGATATGCGACAGGGCTTCAACGGCGAAAATTTCAACACGGCTGGGGTGGCTGTTCGTGAACAAATACGAACACTTGTAAACTATATAAAAGGTAATTCGCCTTTTGTAAATTTAGACGTGGGAGAAATCGAAAAAGGCTATATCGCTAGTAATGGGGAGTTAGTCGACAGCGAATACGCACTACGCACAAAAAATTTTCTTCCGTTGTTGCCTGTTCAATGCTTTTTAAAAAATCCATTATCTTCAAAAAATAATATCCGCATTTTTAGATATTCATTACTTGGAGAATTTGAAAAAGAGTATTTGAACGCAGAAGTGTATAGACTTGACGCAAACAAATTGTATAAAATTTCATTCGCAAAAACAGACGTTGAAGAATTATCTTTAAACGACATTGAAAAATTCACATTGTACCATTATAAACCTGTTTTACCGTTAAAGCCTGAATATTTCGGGGCTGTCGCTAATGATGAAACATTCGACAACACAAGTGCTTTTTATAGTATGTTTGAATACGTGAAAGCGATTGCGCCACAGGTTACTTACGGAACACGTACAAGTTATGATTTAAAAGATATTACGTTTGAGTTTAACGGCACGTATTATTTAAACGGTGTAGTTATGGGCGACTTTATCAACGGGGTTTTCAATAACTTACGCTTATCTAATTTGACAGGGAAGGGTTATTTGTTGACGCTTCATTATATGAAGGATTGTTTCTTCAATAATTTGTATATTGACGGAAACTATAAAGCGTCGGGTGTTTTATTAAGCGAAGGCTATTCAAACGTAAATATTAAAGACAGCATTATTTGTCATTTTACATATTACGGAATACGAACAAACGGCGGGGGCGGTCACGAATTAAATATTGTAGGAAATAAAATTTTCCAAACGGAGTATATGAATTTTGACAGTTTAAAAGAAACTATTGATTATGGTTGCTGTTTGCATATTACAAACAATGACACAGACAATCTTGTTGCAGATAATATTTTCTGTTATGTGGCTGGGAGTAAAATCGTAGTGATTGACGCTGGGTCAATTATGTTTAACAATAATCATATTTACAACGCAAGTCACGGCGAAATTTATATCCATAATACAAACGGGGTTTACAATGGAAATTTCTTTGACGTAGTTACCTTGACAGAAGCAAGGGGCGGAAACTTTTTCAACGGTAATACCTTTATGTGTACGAATGAATATTTGAACACACTTATAAAATTTGAAACAGAAAACTTTTACGGAAGAAAGAGTTATTTTGCGAACAATATTTTTAAATACGTTGAAGGTTATTTGTTCGAAGGCTTTAACGAAAACGTTATTGTTTTATTAAATAATTATGAAGTAAAAGCATAGGGGGTCTTTTATGGGAAACACTATGACGACGGTACGGCTTCTTGCCGTACCGTTAGAAAACGATTACAAACATACGTTTTATTTTCAAAACGATATAGCACAGGCGAATTATTTTTCAAGTAAAGTTGTGAAAGTCGCAAATAATTGTTCGTATCAGCGTAAAGAAAAAATGATACGCTTTCCAGCGTTTATTGAAAGCATTGAACGTTGTAATTATGTTATGTATAATAACGGCGAACACTCGGCAAAATGGTATTATGCGTTTATTACCAAAATGGAATATAAAAACGACGAAATGACAGAAATATACATTGAAACGGACGTTATGCAAACGTGGTTACGAAATAATGACTATACAATAAAAACGTCGTTTATTGAAAGGGAACACGTTGACAGCGATATTGTTGGAGAACATACAATCCCTGAAGGACTTGACACGGGCGAATATATTTCAAACGCTAAAATCACGAATGAAGAATTGCAAGACGTGTCTTTAGTTATTGGCTGTACTATTGACATAAACGATTATACAAATCAGGCGGACGATTGGAACAGCACGAAAGAATTTAAGGCTACTTACGGAACACATTACAACGGCTTATTTTCAGGGTTAAAATATTATGTAATTTCAGCAAGTAACCTAAAAACAGTTATGAAACATATAGCCTACGAAGGACAGGAAGACGCTGTGCAAACTTTATTCTATGCACCTACGAATTTTATCGAAATGGGGACGGCTGGAAAGTATGCAACAGAAATAAACGGGTCACTTCACGTTAAGAATAAACCGTGGGTTGTTGGGTCAAAGCCTACAATGCTTGACGGGTACACGCCACGAAACAAAAAACTTCTGACCGCACCTTTTCAATATTTATTAGTTGACAACGGCGGGGGCGGTGCCTGTGAATATATGTACGAAAAATTCGACGACGATACGTTACAATTCAATGTTTACAGCGTACTAACATCAGGAATGAGTATTCGTGCTGTGCCTACAAACTACAACGGGGCTTTATTAAACGACAGCGAAGGAATAAACCTTTCAAAATATTCAATCTGTTCTTGGGTTTCAGACGCATATACAAGTTGGTTAACTCAATCGGCTGTCAACGTCGGTTTAACAACGGCGGGGGCAATAATCGCAACAGTCGGGGCGGTAGCACTAACCCCAGCAACAGCGGGGGCTTCACTTGCGATAGGGGCTTCGGTGGCTGGTGGTAGTTTGGCGGTGGCTTCATCATTAGCAAATGCAAACGAGCGTTTGAGTATTCCGCCACAAATCCACGGAAACACAAATAGTGGCGACGTATCAGTAGCAAAAGGCGACGTGACTTTTAGGGCGTACAAAATGAGTATACGAAAAGAATATGCAAAAATCATTGACGGCTATTTTGATATGTACGGATATAAAACAAACCGTGTGGGTATACCGTCCTTTGCACATAGGGAGAATTATTGGTATATAAAAACTATTGACGTAAATATTGACGCTGATTTACCTATGGAAGATTTACAGAAAATCAAAGCCTGTTATAACAACGGAATAACGTTTTGGGATAACCCTTCAAATATTGGTAACTATTCTGTATCAAACGAATGTACGGGTTAAATGAAAAACACGAATGTTTCACGTGAAACATTCGTGTAAAATAGGAAGGAGAAGAAAATGCACGAAGTATTATCAATGCAAAGTGTCGCCAAAACTTTAAATGATTGGACGTACACGGATTATTATTTTCGCTTAATGCTGATAGCAAAAAGCATATACAAAGGCAAGTTGCCGAACAATATCAATTATAAATGGGTGGAAAAATACCTTTTCAGCGAAGGTGGTTGTGTTTTCTTCCGTGATAAAAATCTAGGTTATATGGTAACGAAATACACACACGCTGGAAACTTGAACGCATACGACGAACCAACATTGATACAGCCGTATGCAACAGGCTATCAGGGCGAAATTTTAGAAAATCACGTTGATTGTGTGATTATCAAAAACAATGATATTTTAATGCCGACAGCCCCAACGCTTCAACTTTTCGCCTATCGTTTGGCACAGGCGACACGTACAAGCGATATAAATATTAAGGCACAGAAAACCCCTGTAATTGCGTTATGTGACGACAAACAGAAAATCAGTTTCAAACGTGCACTTGATAAAATAGAAGACAATGAGTTTGCCATTTACGGTTATAAAAATTTTGACATTGACAGCATAAAGGCTGTTCGTTTGGACGCCCCTATTGTGTTTGACAAACTCACTTTGCAGAAACACGAAATATGGAACGAGGCTATGACGTTTTTGGGATTGAATAACGCAAATCAGGATAAAAAGGAAAGACTTGTTGCTGACGAAGTTTCAGCAAATAATGAGCAAGTTGGTGCAAGTGGAAACGTATTTCTTTCAGCACGACAGGAAGCGTTTGAAGAAATCAGACAATTATTCGGGTTAAGCGAAGAAGAAGTTTCCGTAGAAATGCGAGAAATGCCTACGCCTAAACTTGCGGACGTGGAAGGGGGTTTTGTGAATGATAACGAATTATGCAGAAATGACGGTTAAACTTTCGGAAATGATGAAAGACCCATACACGAAAGAAGCGATAGACAAAGCCTTGTCGACTTATCCTTTATACGAAGGAAAAAAGAAGTATGATTTAATTCCTACACGTGAAGAATTAAACGAAAGAATTTTAAATCATTACAAATACAGGGAAATTGCGTTTGAAACAGTTGGACGTTTTCTTGACGAATTGAAAATAACAATGCACGAAATTATGCCATACTATAATGAGTTATTGAAAACCATTGAAATTATGAGCGACATAGAAGACCCATTCGGAAATGTGGATTTCACGGAAGTTTTTGAAGAAACACGAAACGACAGCACAACGTCAGAAAGCAAAACTTTATCTGAACAGGAAGGAAGCGACAGAAGGTCAAATGATAAAACATTGTCAAATCAAGCGACTAGCACTTCAAAGGATAAGTTTTCAGACACACCACAAAACAACGTAAATAATATTGACAATTATTTATCAGAATACCGTGAAGAACAGAACACAACAAATTCACACGGTACGGAAATTGATGTGAACAGCGGAAGCGTTTCCAGCAAGTCAAGCGGAGAAAACGAAGGTACAGCGACAAGCACAGGAACGACAAAGCACACATTTACGAAAAAAGGAAATCAAGGTGTAAATACATACGCACACGATATGAATGAATTTCGTACTTCAATTATGGACGTTGTAGACAGAATTATTCACGACAACAGAATAGCAGATTTATTCCTTTTAATTTGGTAAATAGCAGACCCGCACACGTTAAGGACTTGAAACAAAGTGGATAATGTGGGCGGGTTTTGCTTACGAAAATTTAATGAAAAAATTTTTACAAAATGTGTTGACATTTATTTCCTGTTATGGTATTATAATTATAGA
>JAEIGA010007140.1_pt1 | contig 16995 bp, 17 predicted proteins | sample 9270691 | NCBI WGS metagenome assembly JAEIGA01 (sample SAMN17057246, study PRJNA624740) | gut metagenome | biome: biome; isolation source: fecal sample | host: Bos grunniens | place: China: Xizang | collected 2019
AGCACGGAAACCACCTACTGAACGGTGACCCTTGATACCTACCATACCACGCTCCTTTGCGAACTCCATAAACTCCTTCTCGAACTCCTCCTTGCCGGGTGCCATAACGAAGCAAACGTTCATCAAAGAACGATCCTCCTTTGCAGCAGTACCTACGAACATTGAGTTGCGGTCGATCTCGTTGTAGAGCAACTCTGCCTTCTCCTTGTTCATCTTGTACATAACCTCAACGCCACCGAGCTCCTTAACCCACTTCAAGGTCTGGTACATAACGAAGATGGGGAATACGGGAGGTGTGTTGAACATAGAGTGGTTGCGAGCCTCCTCGGGATAGTGAGTAGCGTAATCAACCATAGTCTGAAGCTTGCGACCAGACTGACCAAGAAGATCCTTACGAACGATAACGAAAGTAACACCAGCAGGACCTACGTTCTTCTGTGCACCACCATAAATCATACCATACTTCTTAACGTCGATAGGACGAGACATGATGTCTGATGACATATCTGCAACCAAAGTTACAGGTGAGTCGATATCCTCGTGAATCTCTGTACCGTAGATAGTGTTGTTAGTAGTGATGTGGAAGTAGTCAGCATCTGCGGGGATGGTGTAGTTCTTGGGGATGTAGCTGTAGGTCTTATCCTCTGAAGAAGCAACAACCTCAACCTCACCGTAGAACTTTGCCTCCTTAACTGCCTTCTTTGCCCAAACGCCAGTCTGCAAGTAAGCAGCCTTTGTCTTAAGAAGGTTAGCAGGAACCTGGAAGAACTGTGTTGAAGCACCACCACCTACGAAGAATACTGCGTAGTCATCGGGAATGTTCAAGAGATCACGCCACAACTGCTCAACCTCTGCCATCACTCGCTCCCAACCTGGAGTACGGTGTGAGATCTCAAGGATACCAATACCAGTACCGTCAAAATCACGGATAGCCTCGATAGCAGCCTCAACAGCCTGTCTGGGAAGTACGCAGGGACCTGCGTTAAAATTGTGTTTCATAAGTTTTAAGTGTTTTTTTAAGTTTGTATGAAATTAATAAATTGTGATTTATTCTCCTCTATTCACAGTTTGCAACAAACGGCTAACCAAACTTACATGGTTTGTCACACAAAGATAATCAAATTTTAGCATTCACAAAAATAAAACGCGTAAATTTTCACTTTATCACACATCATTTGTTGCGATTATTTACTTTTGATTGCAAAAAACATACAAGGGCGGCATTGCGCATAACAAAACCACCCTCGAATATCTACACACTACCAAGTCTACAACCTGCGTGCACCATCAGAGATTACAACAGCATAGACCTTCGGTGCGTGACCATACTTGGCGGCAAAACGCTCCGTAGCGGTAGCTATAAACGCATCATAAAGCTCCGCACGAACAAGGTTGATGGTGCAACCTCCGAAGCCACCGCCCATAATACGCGAACCTGTCACGCCACACTCCTCGGCAACGGTAGCCAAGAAATCGAGCTCCTCGCACGACACCTCATAGTCACGCGACATACCCCAATGCGTCTCATACATACGCTTACCCACCGTAGCGTAGTCATTACAAGCCAAAGCCTCGCATACATCTAACACGCGCTGTTCCTCGCCAATAACATAGCGGGCACGCTTATAGTCCTCCTCCGATATCTTATCCTTGATGGCATCGAGCTGCTCCATAGTGGCACCACGCAAGAACTCCTGACCAAGCACTGCCGCCACCCTCTCGCACGATGCACGACGATCATTGTATGGCGAGCCAACCAACTCGTGCTTAACAACAGAGTCAAGCAGAACAAGTTTATAGCCCTGAGCCTCTGGGTCAAAGGGGAAGTACTCAAACTCCATAGAGCGACAATCAAGGCGCATAAGATGTCCTGCACGACCAAAGATTGAGGCAAACTGATCCATAATACCACACTTTACGCCACAGTAGTTATGCTCCGTTGATTGACCTATGCGCGCAAGTTCAAAGCGGTCAATACCAAGCCCAAACAGCTCATTGAGGGCATTTGCAAAGGTCGATTCAAGGGCTGCCGACGACGACATACCCGCACCCAATGGCACATCTCCCGAAAAGGCGGTGTCGAAGCCTCCTATGACACCTCCACGCTTCTGTATCTCGCGGCACACACCGAAGATATAACGCGCCCAGCTCTGTGCTGGTGCATCCTCCTCACGCAGACCAAACTCTGCATATTCGTCTAAATCAACGGCATAGGCACGCACCCTATCTGTGCCGTTGAGCTTTATCTCGGCAACCATACCCTTGTCGATAGCTCCTGGGAAGACAAAGCCACCGTTATAGTCGGTATGCTCGCCTATAAGGTTGATGCGCCCAGGCGACGTGTACACCGCGCCATTAGCCGAAAATCTCTCTTTAAACTTTTCGTTGATTAGGTCTATATTCATAGTATCTATATTATATTAATTCAGTTGTATCGCAACAAAATACCCATACAAAGTTATGAATTTTATTCTGGATGTGCAATAACCCACACATTTTTTAGTATCTTTGTGGCATGGAACGACGAAATAGAGTATTTGAGTGGCTCGACAGCCACAACATAGCCTATACGTGGTACGAACACCCCGAGGCACCTACTATTGAGATAGCGCGAGAGTATTGGCGCAAAGATGGCTCAAAACACTGTAAGAATCTCTTCTTCCGCAACCATAAGGGCAACCGACACTATCTCGTTGTCTTTGACTCGGAGCAATCTATGGCGATACACGACCTTGAGCATATCCTACATCAGGGAAAGCTCTCCTTTGCCTCACCTGAACGTATGGATAAATGGTTAGGACTACGCCCAGGCTCTGTATCCCCCTTTGGACTGATTAACGACGAGACAAACCACGTACACCTATTTTTGGATGAGACCCTACGCGAGCAGGAATCGTTGAGTTTCCACCCTAACGACAACCGCTTTACGGTGGTTATATCGCGCGAGGAGTTTGAGCGTTATCTGCAACTCGTGGGTAATACCTATGAGTATATAAAGCTCTATTAGGACGGAGTAGAGGTCGCAACACAGGCGACGCAACAGCCTAAAAAGGCTTATTGGTAAAAAACAGAAAGGGCACTTGCAGATGCAGGTGCCCTGTTTTGTAGCGAGAGAGAGACTTGAACTCTCGACCTCATGATTATGAATCATGCGCTCTGACCAGCTGAGCTATCTCGCCATTGCTCTAAAAGCGAGTGCAAAGATAAGCACATTTTTTATTTCTGCAAACTTTTCTGCAAAATATTTTATATTTTTTTATAAATACGACTCCGCACAGCCATTTTTCATCGCACAAACCGCCACGCTATCATCGCCTTTCAGCTCCCACTCGGTAAGGTATGGATATTGCAGTAGGCAACTAAAAAAACGTCAGAATGCTACTGCGTATCACAAACATACTAACACTTATCGCCAGCATCGTGCTCCTTGTAGTACTCTCCGTAGAGATTATATACTATACAGAGCTTACACAATTTACAGACATCTTCTCTGGCGTAACATTTATAACGTGCATCATCTTCTGCATCGACTTCTTTGTGCTGATGGCATATAGCAAGCATCCGTTGCGGTTTTTATTGCGCAATTTTGCCATACTTCTGCTATCTATACCCTATCACACCATTGCCGACTCACTCAATATTGAGTTTGGGCACACTACACAGATGATAATGAGTGGCGTGGTAGTTCTTCGCGCTATACTCGCGCTGTACATCACTCTGCGTTGGCTCATCGGCAGCCGCATAACACGCCTTTTATGGGCATATATAGCCACCGTCGTCATCGCAACATACTTTGCGGCACTACTCTTCTACGAGTACGAAGCACCAGTAAACAGCAACCTCCACGGCTTTGGCGATGCGCTGTGGTGGGCGTGGATGAATATGACAACGGTGGGCGCAGCACTCCTCCCTGTCACGGTGATAGGTAAGATAATATGCGTACTCCTTCCCATACTCGGTATGGCGATGTTCCCCGTATTTACAGTTTACATAACCGCACTATACGACAACCATAAATAGCCCTGCACATTTGGCACAAGAGTTGCACCTAACGGCATAAACCAAAATCAAAAACAGGATGAAAAGAGTTTTATTATCAGTAATTATGATTACTATGGCTGTAGCTGTCGTTGGCTGCAAGTCAACAAGAGAGTGGACAGATGTTGAGCGTCGTGCCATACGCGATGAGGTCAAGAGCTACCGCGATATGGTATACCTCGAGAATCTTGCAGATGCAGAGTTCGACACATTCTCGGGCGATGTGGTAACAGCCATCGAAGTAGACTACCCCGTGTACACCACATTTGTAGAGATGCCTGGACAGGGCGACACGGTGGAGGTGTACGTCGTATCTACCATTGTCGAGCGTCTTAAAGCCGATGCTCACAATATGCGTAACATCTATCCCTACCCTTGGCTCGTGGCAGAGGGGATACTTCCCGATGGTTTAGACCGTCAGGCACAACGCGCCTTCTATGAGTGTTTCGCACATAAGGTTAAGTCATACTACCCCTCTACGCAGGCATTCTTCGATGCCGTAGTGAACGATGACAGCAGCACGTCGAAGCTCACGCAGTTCCAGCAGCAGTGCGCCTCTGACCTCTTCGACTGGGTCATTGAGGTCGACGAGACCATAGTATACGATTAGTTAACCAATAGCCAATAATGCCAACTCCAATACGGCAACCATTGCATAGTTTAGTATAAAGTTTTGTTAGGCGGGACTACCTTTCGGGGTAGTCTTGCTGCTTTTTATGCTTAATGTTTGCTGTGCATTAGGCATTTTACAAAAATATTTGTATATTTGCGCTATTGAACACAAACAACTAAAAATAACTATTATGGGACTTTTACAGGAATTTAAGACCTTCGCACTGAAGGGTAATGTTGTCGATATGGCAGTCGGTGTTATCATTGGTGGTGCTTTCGGCAAGATTGTAACATCGCTCGTAAACGATATCATTATGCCTCCTATTGGCAACCTTCTTGGTGGCAAGAACTTCTCTGACCTTGCCGTAGTACTTAAGGATGCTGTGCTCAACCCCGAGACTGGCGAGGTGGCTACACCCGAGGTTTTGTGGAAGTATGGCGCATTCTTGCAGACGTGCATCGACTTCTTGATTATCGCAGTCAGCGTATTCGTTATCATCAAGGTAGTCAACAAGCTTTCAAACCTTCGCAAGAAAGAGGAGGTTGTCGAGGAGCCTGCACCTGCAGCAGAGCCCGAGCCTACAAAGGAGGAGGTGCTTCTCACGGAGATACGCGACCTGCTTAAGGAGAAGAAGTAGTCATCCGTAGACGATACTTATGTACAAAAAAATCAGGAGCGTGAACTCCTGATTTTTTTGTACATAGTTCGTCGCACAAGAGATTGTAAGGCGCGAAGTATAAAAAGATAGCACCAATGCCCACAAGCATCGGTGCTACCATAATATTAAGTACAGTTTATTGACTACTCGCTAACGAGGATACGTCCGCAGTACTCACACACGATAAGTTTCTTACCCTGACGGATATCCACCTGACGCTGGGGAGGTATACGGTTGAAACAGCCACCACAAGCATCACGCGTAACAGTTACAACAGCCAAGCCATTGTGAACGTTGCTACGAATGCGGTTATACGCAGTGAGCAGACGCTCGTCGATGGGCTGCTTTGCCTTATCTGCCTGTGCCTGAAGCTCTGCCACCTGCTGCGCTGTCTCCGCCTCAATAGAGTCGAGCTCCTCGCGCTTCGCCTTATAGTCGATATTGCGCTCCTCAACACGTGCATTAGTCTCCTCTACAAGAGCCTTCTTTGTCTTCATAGCAGCGGCATACTCCTTAAGACGCTTCTCTGCAAGTTCTATCTCGAGCTCCTGATACTCAATCTCCTTGGTGATAGCATCATACTCACGGTTATTACGCACGTTATTCTGCTGCTCCTTGTAGTTTCCGATCATAATCTTTGCCTGATCTACCTCGCGTCTGCGCTGGCGAGTAAGTGAGTTAAGCTCCTCAATCTCGGCATTGATATTCTCGATACGAGTGTTAAGACCTGCAAGCTCATCCTCAAGATCCTGCACCTCAAGGGGAAGCTCACCCTTTATTTTGTTGATCTCATCAATCTGCGAGTCAATCTTCTGCAACTGGTATAGTGCAAGAATCTTCTCCTGCATCGAGTAATCAACTTCATTTGTCTTTTTCTGTGCCATATATGCTAATTTTAGTTATTTCAGATCATATAATGTATCGGGTTGCTTGAGCATACACTCTTGCGAACCGCAAAGTTACACATTTTTTTTGATAAAATATCAAATAAAATACGAATTGCGCAAAATTCGCTCTCAAAATGGCCAATATCCGCCAAAATCATACGATTATCACCGCGCATAAAGTCGTTATAACGCAAATCGGCTGTGACATACATATCGGCACCCGCAGCCAAAGCATCGTCGATAAGTGAGCCGCCAGCACCTGTACACACAGCCACACGACGCACCATAAATTCCTCGGACGGAATGTCACTATAACGCACTGCGCCAACATCGAAGATACCCTTAACGCGACCAAGCAGCGATAATGCACTCTCGGCACGAGGCAGCACACCGACAACACCAAAGCCTGCACTCTCGAAGCCTGCGCGCGGCTGCAAGACGCTCATATTGTCGAGACCAATCATTGAGCCTACCTGCCAGCTCATACCATCAGGTGCGCTGTCGAGGTTGGTGTGACAAGCATAGAGGGCAATACCACTACGTATAGCGCGCTCAACACATCGCTCAACATAGTTAGACGAGTTAAATCGCTTCAGCGCGTGGAAGATTATCGGGTGGTGCGTGATGATAATATCACACCCCTCTCGCTCTGCCTCGTCCAACACCTCCTCTGTGACATCAACAGCCAACAGAGCACAATGCACCTCATCGTCCATACGACCAACAATAAGACCAGAGTTATCGTACGACTCCTGCAGCGCAAGGGGCGCAAAACTCTCAATCGCAGCAGCTATATCTCTAATTTTCATATCTGCACAGTTTAGAACAGCGACTGCTCATAGAATGGGAACAGCTCCTTATTCTCGTCACTCTTCTTCTGTCGGCTACGACGACGCACAGCAGGCTGTGGCGTATCGCTCACAGAGGTTTCAGAGTCGGTGGCAGCTGCTGGCTCAACGCCCTCAACCTCGGCAACCTCGACAGCGGGTTGCTCGGCTACAGCGGGCTGTATGTTCTTGCGAGGACGACCACGACGACGCGGTGCACTCTCCACGGCAACGCTCTCCTCTGTTTCAACAGCAGTCTCTACCTCGGGGGTTGTCGCAGCCTCTACCACTGCCGCCTTTGCAGCACTCTCAACATCTATTATAAGCTCCGACACAGCCTCGATAGGAGCCTCATACTCCACAGGCGACTCCTCGCCAAGTGACTCACGCACCTCGATAAGCATAGCGCGAATACTCTGCAAACGCTCTAAAATAGAGACATCACGCTTGACATTGCCACCTCGACGCTTCATAGTCTTATTTGCGCCCTCAAGCGTCATACCCTTCTCCTTGACAAGGTGGTATATAAGTTTTAAGTTCTCGATATCTGATGGGGTAAACATTCGATTACCCTTCTTATTTTTGTGAGGCTTGATGCAGTCGAACTTCGACTCCCAGTATCTGATGAGCGATGCATTAACATCAAACATCTCCGTAACCTCACCCATCGAATAGAGTAGTTTAGCCATCTGTTCCTTATATTTTAGGTTATACTTCGTTATCTCTTTAATATTCTTTGCTCCTTGGGATACATATTATTACAACGTCCACCAATACGCTTAACAAAGCCTATGGGGTAGCTCTTATGTGTAACTATGTTTATACCCTCCTCAAACTTTGCTACGGGCACATCGCCACGTCGCAGATACTCAACAGCCTCCTCCGCAGATAGCTCCACACGTGGCACAACACTCTCATTTAAGCCAACATACAGAGCCAACGGATGCTCGGGCTTGAGCCTGCGCTTAAAGACCTGACCCATAAGCACTCCCGAGTAGACAACAGAGAGTGAGTCACACAGTGTTTCAACATCTGCCACAACACTCTTGTCGTAGCAATATATCATATCGCCAACCTGCCTAAACGCACAACACGCAGCATCATCTACCCAGCGCACAGCCTCCTCCGCATCCTCTCGGCGCAGCGGCGCAAGAGCCTTACGGCGCGACTTGGGCGATACGCGACGCACGCTACCCTCTCGCTTGCGAGCAACGGCAGCAAAGAAGCCCTCGCCACGTGTTAGATGTGGATAGAAGTGGAAACACTCAAACGCGCCAATACGTCGCACTACAACACCCCACGCTGCATCTACAGCCACATCATCCATAGGCACTATATCGTCGCCATACTCCTCTATAAGCCACTCGACAACACCCTCATCCTCCTTGGAGTTAAAAGTACAGGTGCTATAGAGCAACACACCGCCTGGGCGTAGTGCTCGCCACGCCTCGGCAAGAATCTCGCGTTGACGCTGTGCACACATATCGACAGATGCTGCGCTCCACTCCGAGCGTGCCTCATCCATCTTGCGAAACATACCCTCGCCCGAACACGGAGCATCAACAGCTACGACATCAAACCAGTGCTCAAATGCCCCAATGTGGCGCGGCTCGTTACACGTGACGACGACATTACCCATACCCCATCGCTGCACATTATCCGATAACGCGAGCGTACGGCTACGATTGATATCGTTAGCCACAACCAAGCCTTCGCGTCCCACGAGCGATGAGTATATGGTTGTCTTTCCCCCAGGGGCTGCACACATATCAAGCACGCGACATCCCGCCAAAGGCAAACCTCGCAACACATAACCAACAAACATCGACGATGCCTCCTGAACGTAGTAGACGCCAGCGTGCATCAACGCATCGAGTGTAAATTGCGGACGCTGCGTAAGGTAACGACCCATATCACACCAGCCGACCTGCTCGTCACCCATCATCGGAAATGGCTTGGCGGGGTTATAACGCACAGATACCGCAGGCTCGGTGTCGAGCGATGCAAACAATCGCTCTGCCTCCTCCTGCCCCATATCTTGGCGCATACTCTGCACGAAATCGTCTGGAAGTGGTATTCGCATATACTATCTCTTACAAATCTCGTCTATTGTCGCACATATACGGTCAACGACACTCGGATCGGTCACAAAATCCTCTACATCCTTGTCTATAACCAATACACGACCCTCATATATATTATCTATCCAGTGGTTATACTTATCGTTCAGACGCTCTAAATACTCCTGATCAATATTTTGCTCATACTCACGTCCACGCATCTTAATCTGCGAGATAAGCGTAGGAACGCTCGCCTTAAGATAGATCAACACATCGGGTTTGGGGATGATGTTCGACTGAATGTCGAATATCTTCATATAGGTACCAAAATCACGACTTGCCATAAAACCCATCTGATGGAGGTTGTCGGCAAAGATATGAGCATCCTCATATATCGTGCGATCTTGCACCACATTTGCCGAGCCATCGGCTAACATATCGAGGGTCTGCTGTATGCGACTACCCAAGAACCACAGCTGAAACTGGAACGACCAACGACTCATATCTTCATAGAAGTCGCTGATATAGGGATTAGCAAGATCCTCGTAGTACGCCTTGGCATTGTAGCGTTTGGTAAGTATCTCGGTTAGTGTAGTCTTACCACTACCGATATTACCTGCAATAGCGATATACATATTATTTTGTTTACTTGTTTTCTCTCTTATCTCTTCATCTCACGCGCAGTGCGATATAGACGCGGCTGCTTTAATTGAAGAACTCTGCCACACGGGCAACAGTATCGGGCAACGTAAATACCACGACGTGGTCATAGGCATTTATCTGCGTATCGTCAACAGCTATAAACACCCTATCGCCACGCACAACGCCACCAATCATAGCCTCCTCGGGGAGTCCGAGGTCACGTATGCGATACTTCGTGGCTGGCGAATTTGGCTTCACAATAAACTCAAGCACCTCCGCCTGACTTCCTGTAAGACACTTGATTGCCTGCACATCCGTAGTCATAGTAAAACGGAAGATGTTTGATGCTGTAACGAGCTTCTTGTTGATGATGGTATCGACACCAATACTCTCGGCAAGCGAGATATAGTTGATGTTCTCCACCTCGGCGATAACACGCTTCACACCCATACGTTTAGCAAGCATTGCCGCAAGGATATTTGTTTCACTACGTCCCGTAACAGCCACAAAGGCATCCATACCTGACAGATCTTCATCCATCATAGCCTCGGTGTCTCGTCCATCCTCGTTGATGATAAGCGTGCTATCGAGCATCTCGGCAAGACGGTAAGCCTTGTCGGCATTATAGTCTACCAGCTTAACATTCACCTTCTCTTGTAGCTCGTTGGCAATACGTACACCAATGCGCGATCCTCCCAAAATCATCATATTGCGAATCTCCACCTCGCGCGTACCCGACAGCTCAACGACACGATGTGTTGCACTATGTCGCGTGATGACGTATATCATATCCTCCTCCTCGTATCGCGTCTCGGCATTGGGTATTATCGTGCGCGAGCCACGTACAATGGCCACGGTGCGATACTCAAGGTCTTCGTCGAAGTCCTCAGGGTCGATGACACTCTTGCCCAATAGCGGTGATGTCAGCTCCAAACGGAACGACACCATAGAGAGCTTGCCTCCAGCAAAGTCGACATACTCGGTTGTTGACGTATGTCCCAAAAGGTTTATAACCTCGCGCGCAGCAATCTGTTCGGGATAGAAGAGATAATCTATACCCATATCAATAAAGACCTCCTTGCTGTTAGGCTCAAGGTACTCGCTACTATCGACACGCGCAATAGACTTTCTTGCACCGAGCTGCTTTGCCATCACAGCCGAGAGAATATTATCATTCTGTACAGAGCGCACCGCAATAAAGAGATCACACTTACGAACACCCGCCTTGCGCAGTACCGAAAATTGCGTAGTATCGCCTTCGACAGTAACCACATCCATAAGGTTACCGACCTCAATGAGAGCTTTAGGGTCGACATCAGCAACAGTGATATCGTGCCCATTACCACTGAGCATCTTCGCAAGGTGCGTTCCCATATCGCCCGCACCAGCAATAACTATCTTCATAGCTTAATTAAATGAATATAAACCAATTATATACAGCCTTCATCTAATTAAAGACTGCAATATTTGCATATTACTCTGCAAATATATAAATTTGCATCGGAAAAACAAAGTTTTTATATAAAAATACTATGTCGAACATTTTAGTTACAATAATCGCAGCCATTGCAGTAGTAGGCTTCTTCGCTTTAGCAATGTCGCTAACATACATATTCAAGGGTCACCACATACAGTCGGAAATATCGACAAATCCCAATATGCAGAAGATGGGCATAAAGTGCGCTGTGCAGGAGACACGCGAGGATATGGGTCTGAATGATTGCGACAGCGACAACATCTGTTCGGGTAACTGCGCAGGCTGCGACATTGACCATACAGAGAGCGCACATAGTAAGTCGAACCAATAACAATACGGACGATGCAAGAAGAGAGTAATAGCTGGCTATGCCGCAACTGCAACACTCTTGTCGGTGCTGATATTGCAGCGTGCCCCAAATGTGGTGCAGACCGCCCCGAAGAGGAGAATATGGAGGCTACACCCGAGGGCATAGAGGGTACCGTGATTAAACAGGCATACTCAAATAGCGACACAGCGCATAAGCCAAAATATAACTTCCGCGAGTCGGTGCTTATAAATGCCGCAGACATAACATTTGTGCTTGGGCTATTCTGCGCATTTGCCTCACTCGTAATGCCACTATTCATACGCAACATCGACAACATAAACCTATGGTCGATATGTATCGCCATAGCACTCTTTGCCGTTGCAATAGTATCGTGGGCACTGCTGCGCACCATAGCCGACATATCGTATCGTCTGCGTAATAGCGAACACAGCAAAACAGCTGCAAAGTAGAGAACTGTGCTACGATACATATTTTTTTCGAGCCTCGCACTTGCAAAAGCGAGTTATATTTCGTAACTTTGCATTATTGGAGGCTTTAGCTCGTTATATCCGAACAATTTACACACAATACAATTGTTTAATCTTAAATACATTCAAGTAATGAAGAAATTTTTACTTTTGGTCGTAATGGCATGTTTTGCTTTTGCGGCACAGGCACAGGAGAAGACTGCTTATGCTGATGTTTATGCTCGTGGCGGCGGTAAGAACCTCAAAATTACCATTCTCTATAATGGTGGCACTATTGATATGGGTCGTTCAGACCTCGGCTCTGCACTCTCGCTCCTCGGCGAGTATGGCTGGACTGTTGATGAGGGTCTTAATGTACCTAATGCTAATATGTTCTTTATGTTCACCCGTACAAAGTTCCACGTTGTGATGAAGAAGAACTACAAGGAGGGCGAGAACCCCTACAAGGAGATTGAGAAATTCTCAAAGAAGAAAGATAAATAATCTCGCTTTCAAACAGTAGAGGCTGTATATTAGGGTGATTTCTGCGTTACGCCTGCCCTCAAAAGGCTCATTTACGCCAAGTAGACTCCGCTTCTTTGGGGTGTTCAAGCCCTGAAATATATCTTATCATACAGCATCAAAGAGAATAGGCTGTCCAACCGCAAGGTTGCGACAGCCCTTTTTCGTATACCGCCACGGCATACGCGCTACTCGATAGCAATCCGCTTCGTCTCGGACGACTTATCTGCGCCATCTCGCTTCGGCAGCTTGATACATAGCACGCCATGTTTCATCTTTGCCGTAATCTTATCACGATCAACCGTATCGGGCAGAGTAAACACCTGACGGAATGCAGTATAGGAGAACTCCCTACGCAGGTAGTGCTTGTCGCACTCCTTGTCGCACTCCTTGCCATCGTTATCCTCCATCCGCTCGTCTTTCTCAAGGCTTACGACAAGCTGATTATCCGCCGTAAGGTCAACCTTCAGGTCATCCTTCGACATACCTGGTGCAGCAATCTCAACCTTATACTTCTTATCGGTCTCGATAACATTCACCTGTGGTGTTGTGGTACGCTTAAGCCACATATCACTCCACTGGTCGCCAAATAGATCGCCGAAGATTGACGGCACACGATTTTGTCTCTTTACTGGTAGCATAAACAATAACTTTATTAGTTAAACTCACATAGGTAAAGACAAACAAAATGCCAAACGGTGCAAACGCGACAAAAAATGACACAACACATTGATTATTACAAATAAATTCATACCTTTGTAGAAGTATTTGGTTTCTGCAAGGACACTAACTAACACAAAATATATGAAACGATTAATGACAGTTGTAGCAGCAACGGTTATGTTGCTTGTTACAGGTTGCGTATCAAAGTATGATGACGCGCCAATTTGGAACGAGATTGACTCGATATATGACCGTATCGAGAAGCTCGAAAATTTATGCCGCGATTTAAACAATGACATCGAGTCTCTCAAGACACTTGTCAACGCGGTGCAAAACAACGACTATGTAACCTCGGTTAGCCCTATCACAAAGGGTGGCGAGACCATAGGTTACACTATCAACTTCTCGAAGGGAGAGTCTATCACTATCTACCACGGTGAAGATGGCGAGGACGGCAAAGACGGAGAGGATGGCGAGGATGGTCGTGACGGTAGAGATGGCAAGGATGGCTACACACCCAAGATTGGTGTGAAGCGCGATACCGACGGTCTCTACTACTGGACTGTTGACAACGAGTGGCTTCTCGACAACTACGGCAACAAAGTTCCCGCAACTGGTGCTAACGGCGAGGACGGCAAAGATGGCGTTGATGGCGAGGACGGCAAAGATGGCGTTGACGGCGAGGACGGCGAGGACGGCAAGGATGGCGTTGACGGCGAGGATGGTAAAGATGGTAAGGATGGTAAGGATGGCGTTACCCCAGTGCTGAAGATTGAGAATGACTACTGGTACATCTCATACGACAACGGTGCTACTTGGACAGAGCTCGGCAAGGCTACTGGCAAGGATGGCAAAGATGGTGCTGATGGCGCTGATGGCATCAACGGCGAGGACGGTAAAGATGGCAAGGATGGCGACTCAATGTTTAAGAGCGTGACACAGGACGAGGAGAACGTATACTTCGAGTTGGCAGATGGCACAATCATCACCATTCCGTTGGCATCGTCTAACGCACTGTATCGCCTACAATCTATATCATACGTACCCGCGTATAGCGACGGCAAGGCACTCGTTGAGTTCACAACACAGGCTGACAGCTATGTAGTTATGGACTTTGAGTTGGCACCAAAGGATGTTGCAGCAGACATCGCAAAGGATTGGAAAGCATTGCTCTCTATGAAGGCTGTGAACGTGGCAACACGCGCTTCAGAGCTTATCAATATGGAGATTTTGTCTTGCGAGGCAGACAATCAGGGCATCATCACCGTTAAGGCATCGGGCAAGGAGCTTGGCGACCTGTTCTTTATGGGCAGTCAGTATATGAGTGCTCGTCTGGAGATTGCTGACGATAGCTTCAACCACAAGTCAGAGTATGTGCCTATTGTTACTGTAAACCACGCATCAACAGAGCCTATTATACCTGTTGAGCCTTCAGCTCCAAAGATTAAGGACAACGAGATCTGGTACACCACAACCGATGAGAATGCTATTGAGATTGAGGATGGCGTAAGCTTTGGCGCAAACATCGTATCCAATGTGTATACTAATGATAAGGGTGTAATTACATTTGATGCTAATGTCACAAAGATTGGTCAGCACGCTTTTGATAGCTACAAGACATTGAAGAGTGTCGTTCTACCCAATTTAGTTACAAATATTGAGTATAGAGCATTTGTTGACTGTTCAGAGCTTATTGAAGTGTACCTCGGCGAGTCGATTGAGATTATCGGACAGGATTCATTTAGTGGCTGTACTCACCTCAAGACTATCAATTTCCCTGAAAAACTTGAATACATCAGAGGTGGTGCATTCTGGGGATGTTATTCAATAGAGGAGATCTCGCTTCCCGACTCATTGATAGAACTTAATTCTGGCGCATTTGCAAATTGCAAAGAGTTGGCTAATGTCGACTTGGGCGAAGGTGTTAAGACGATTGGTAGTGATGTATTTATGGGTTGCATAAAGCTTAAGAGTATCACTATTCCAAATAGCGTAACATCAATCGGACAAAGCTGTTTCAACGGTTGTAGCATTCTTGAGGATGTCGTTGTTGGCGACGGTGTTGTCTCAATTGGCTACCGTGCATTCTATGGCTGCGACGAGCTTACCACCGTTCATCTCGGAAAGAATCTAATTAAACTTGATTCTGGTGCATTCATGAGCTGTAGTCATCTTACAACCATCAACTTCCCCGAAAGACTGGAGGAGATTTCAAGCAACGCCTTTGACGGATGTGCAGCATTGACATCTATCACACTGCCCAATAGTTTGCAAACCATTGGATCAGCAGCATTTACGGGTTGTGAAAGATTGGCATCTATAGACTTTGGCGAGGGTGTTACCACTATCGGAAGTAGTTCTTTCGAAGACTGTGTCAAGCTTAAGAGTATTACAATTCCCGATAGCGTAACAACTATCAATCAGCACGCATTCAACAGTTGTAGCAACCTTGAAGAGGTCTATGTTGGCGATGGTGTGACTTCAATTGGCTACCGCGCATTCTACAACTGCGATAGTCTTGTAAAGATTCACCTCGGCAAGAAACTTCTTACAATCGAGTCAGACGCTTTCTGCAATTGCCACTTCCTTACAACTATCAACTTCCCCGAGAGATTGGAGTATATTAAATCGAGCGCATTCTATAATTGCGACTCTCTTGTAGATATTGTACTTCCCGACACTCTCAAAGAGATTAATAGTTCGGCATTCTGCGGATGTGACAAATTGAGTAGCATTGACTTTGGCGAGGGTGTCACCTCTATTGGCAGTAGCGCATTTGAGGATTGCCCCAAGCTCACAAGCATCACTATCCCCGATAGTGTAACAACCATTAATCAGCACGCATTTAACAACTGTATTACCCTTAACAATGTTGTGATTGGTAACGGCGTAACTTCAATTGGCTACCGTGCATTCTATAGCTGCGATGAGCTTGAAACAGTTCAGCTCGGCAAGAAGCTTATTACTATCGACAGCGGAGCGTTTGAGAATTGTACACATCTTACAACCATCAATTTCCCCGAGAGATTGGAGTATATTAAGACAAGTGCGTTCTATGGGTGCGATTCACTCACAGAGATTACACTTCCCGACTCTCTTAAGGAGATTAACAGTTCAGCATTCGCCTACTGCGACAAGTTAGAGAGCATCGACTTGGGCCAGGGCGTCACATCTATTGGTAGTAGCGCATTTGAGAATTGTCCAAAGCTCACAAGCATCACTATCCCCGATAGCGTTACATCTATTGGTCAGCACGCTTTCAACAGCTGCTCGACATTGGCAAGCGTTGTCATCGGTAATGGTGTCACATCTATCGGTTATCGCGCATTCTACAACTGCGCAAAACTTGCAGAGGTACAGTGTAAACCCACAACACCTCCTACACTTGGCAACGATGCATTTACGAACAACGCAGCAAGCAGAGTTATCTATGTTCCAGCAAGTGTTGTTGCAACATATAAGGATGCAGCATCTTGGTCAACATACGCCGACTCTATCATAGCTGGCAGTTTCTAACAGCATTTAACCTACTACGGCACGGGCGGTTATGGCGAAAAACCATAGCCGCCTCGGCTTTTTACGTGGTTACACCTCACAATATTAGGGGCAAAGAGGCAAAAAGAGCGAAAATTTGTCGAAAGATTTTGCTGAAATAAAAAAACTGCGTATATTTGCGCGCTAAAAAACCCGAATGGGTTGAGCGTATTAATTATTAACCAATAAATTTTATAGCAAAATGGCTGTTAAAATTCGTTTGGCACGTCACGGTAAGAAGGGTTATGCTTTCTACCACATCGTTGCCGCAGATAGCAGAGCGCCACGTGATGGTAA
>JAEIGA010007141.1_pt1 | contig 16994 bp, 11 predicted proteins | sample 9270691 | NCBI WGS metagenome assembly JAEIGA01 (sample SAMN17057246, study PRJNA624740) | gut metagenome | biome: biome; isolation source: fecal sample | host: Bos grunniens | place: China: Xizang | collected 2019
GATATCAACGCGGTCGTCACAAGTGAGATCAGCTTTTGTGCCGTATGCAACCAGAGTACGCAGTTTACGATGTTCCGGACACCGGAATACACGAAGGATGGAGTTTCAGCAGTAAATCAGGGTATTCAGTTTTCCGACGGTACAAAAACAGATGGAACAACTAAGGGAGTCATCAGAGAAGGAGATGTTTATACAGGCTATCATTGGACGAAATCTGTTTGTACGAAATGTGGTTCCATTAATTCAAATACAGGTTACAGTTCAGGAGAAAACTTCTATGCATATGGAAGAAACGTCTATATTATCTATGATTGTGCAGAAAATTTCATGAAACCACTGGAAGAAAAAATGACCTGTACCAGTGAAGGCAGCGACCATCACCGTGTGACTACACAGTCTGGTTCCTATTGCGGCATTTGTTATGGTACAGTCAGGAAGGAATCCTCGGTACTTGAAGGACACCACTATGAGAAGAAAGTCCTTCCTCAGCAGGATAAAAACCGTTTTGAAGTTCGTGAAATCTGTAAAGATTGCGGATATACAAAGACACAGTACATTGCTGCAAAGTCTGTGGTCGCGAATTACTATGGAAATGCGGATGGTAAATCACATTCGATTACAGTGACACATTTGTCGGATGAAGGAGTGGCGGTTTCAGTATTATATGGCAATACCGCTGATAATTGTAATCTGGGAACGCCTCCTTCTTATAAAAAGGCGGGAGAGTATACCGTATATTATCAGATCGTGTATCGGTACGAAGGAGTAGAAATAACTGAAAACGGCGTATCGTATATTTTACTTCGCGACGCTGGTACAGGCACTGGAAGCCAGAACAATGCTGAGCAGGCTGAATGCGCTTGCGGAGATCCTGACTGCTGCTGCGGGGAAAACTGTGACGGAAACAATTGCGACAGCCAGTGCTCCACACATCAGTACCGTTTTTTAGAACGGGTGGAAGCTACATGTGAGATGGAAGGTTATGAGCGATATATCTGCAGAGGATGCGGAAAAATAATCGTGAAAAATCGCGAAGGAAAAAAGGAACATGAATGGGAGAATCATGTCGTTAGAGAGGCCGATTGTGTTACCGAAGGAAAAGTTCTTAAAATATGCAGACTCTGTGGGAAAGCCAGCTATGAAACCATCCCCTGTGGGGAGCATCAGTTTGTTAAGCGTACGGTTAATGCAACCTGTACGCTTCCGGGGTACACTTTAACGGAATGTAGAGTGTGCGGTGAGAAGGTGATAAATGATATCGGTTCTACGCTTCCTCACGAATATGAGCCTCATAAAGTAGAAGCAACCTGTCTGGCAGGCGGTCATACGCTTCATCGCTGTGAAGGTTGCGGGAGTTCGTTTATCACAGATTACACCGTGGCGTTAGGCCATGAGTACGATGAAGGCTTGATAATTACAGATCCGACCTGTACCGGCAGCGGCGTCATGGAGTATGATTGTAAACGCTGTGGCTATAGAAAAATAGAAGGAAGTGCTTCTACCGGTCATGAACCTGGAGAAGAAGCCACCTGTAATACCCCTCAAGTATGCATTCATTGTGGGGCAGTAATCAAAAGCGCGCTGGGTCATGACTATCAGTCTGAACGAGTAGAACCGACAGAAAGAGAACTGGGATACACTCTATATACTTGTTCCCGCTGTGGAGATTCTTATAAAACAGATTTTGTTCAGTCAGAATCCCGGAACAATGAGACAAATCCAGAGAATATGGACAATGATCATGTAACAGATCGTAACGGCAGGATCATCGTCGGAGAATATCTGATTTTTGTCAATGACACCTCAAGTGGGAATCCGATTCAGGGAGCATCGGTTACGTTAAAAGATAATGGAGAGATTATGGTTGTTCTCCCGGATGGAAGAATGCTGGATGTATCAAGGCAGGTGACCGTTACAGTACTGAATAAAAAGAACGTAAAGCCTGTTAAAGGTGTTGCTGTTACGGTTTCTGATACCGCATACTCTGTTTTCAGCAGTACTACCGGAGTCGACGGAAGCGTAACGGTGCCGGAGGATGATACGCTTCATCATGTACTGGAGTCCCATAACATATATATGTACGGCTATCCGGACCGTACTTTCAGAGCTGACGGTAATATGACCAGAGCGGAAGCATCGGCGGTTTTTGCCCGTCTGCTGGCGGAGAGACGAGGAGATGACCCTGGAACATACAGTGAAAAGAATCCGACTGTCTATGTTGATGTTTCAAAAACGCAATGGTACAGTGGCTATATCTGTTATCTTTCTTCTTTTGGAATTCTCAGTGGTGAAAACGGAGGTATGTTCCGGCCGGATGACAGTATTACGAGATCGGAATTGACAGCCATTGCGGTCAGATTCTATAATGTTTTTTCCATGCAGAAAGTCTGGTTTCCTATTAATATCAATGATTTTACTGATGTAGAACAGAGCGACTGGGCGAGCGTTTATATTAATGAAGCATATTCCAGAGGATGGATCAGAGGTTACGGAGACGGAACATTCCGCGGTCAGAATTTCATTTCAAGAGCCGAAATGATCGCGATTACCAATAATCTGCTCAACAGATCTCCGGATATAGATTATATTGATGCCAGCAGTTCTTCGGTGGTAAGGTTTATTGATCTTGGAAAGAATCACTGGGCGTATTATCAGATTATGGAAGCTTCTAACGGACACCATTCAGATCGGACAAATGAAAGAGAATCATGGCTGTCAGTCTATCCGGCAGTTTGAAGTGGATCATGGAATACTGAGGGTTTTACGGTTCCAGTAGATCTGGCAAAACATTGAGAAAAGAAAGAGAGCAGCTTTCGGCATAAGCTGCTCTCAGATGTTGAAACTTGAAACGAATAATAGATAAAAATAAGTTCACATAAAATATATAACCATTAATTCAAAAAAGCAATAGTTTTAAGAAGTATTTCAGAAATATTTTTTTTGGATTGAGAAATACGTGTAGAAAAGTAATCGCAAGGGATATAAGAATGGGAAAATGCACCAAATCTTGTTTTTTTGGTGTATTTTTTGTGCTGATAATTAGATATTCAAACTATTATTGTTTGAATGCCAAATTAAAAATCGGAAAATGGTAAACTAACAATAAAGTGATGTTACCTTATGAGTGTGACTTGCGCTTTATGTCGTATCATTTTAAAATAATTAATGTCTGCTCATTGAGCCCCCGTCGGGCTTAATGTTCCTGATGTTGCGGAGAGTGAATCCGGCAGACAGATGGATCAGCGTTTCCTCAGGTGTTGAGGAAGGAAATCTGGCAGAAGAATACCTTCAGAAAGTGAGAGTGGATTCCATTGACAGGGTATATAACAGTATATCAGCCGGATATGAAGTTCCGGGACTATTACAGATATCGTGAATACTACTGTGGTTTGTGCAGAACTATTGGAAAACGATACGGGCAGACCGCCAGGATGTCTCTCGGTTATGATGCTGCTTTCCTGGCAGTTCTATTGGACGGAGTCTATGACAGTACGACAGAATCATCGGAATTCCGGTGCCCGGTTCATCCAATGGGAAAAAGAAAAGCACTGAACAATGCGTTCGTTGACTATGCTGCCGATATGAACCTGTATATGGTCTGGTTAAAGTGCATTGATGACTGGCAGGATGACCGAAATGTGGGCAGAGGTATTTATTCGTGGATCCTGACACGCAGAATCCGGCAGATTGAACAGAAATATAAAGAAAAAACAGATAACATTAAAAAGGCTCTGGAAGATCTGAACTCTCTTGAAAAAGAACGAAGCAGCGATTTTGAATACGCGGCGGGGTGTTATGGAAGAGTAACAGCAGAAGTGTTTCGCTTCGGCGGCCTGTGGGATGACGGGCTGGCGGAGATGGGATTTTATTTAGGGAAATATATCTATCTCCTGGACGCGTACGAAGATCTCGAAAAGGATCTGAAAAAGAATCGTTATAATCCTTTCTTTGAAATGAGTAAAGAAGAGGATTTTCACGATCAGGTAAGAAAAATCCTGATGTCCATGATTTCAAAATCAGCGGAGGAATTTGAATTGCTTCCTGTGGATGAAAATATGGAGATACTCAGAAATATCCTGTACGCGGGTGCCTGGAACAGATTTGAAGAGATTTTCAGGGAAAAGGAACAGAACCGCCAGAAGATTTTATCGTAAATCTCCGGGAACAGAACCGGCAGGTTCATGAAGGGCCTGACGGTCAGCTGGTTGCTCGATGTAGCGGAAACCATATGAAAGGACAAAAGAATGGGAGATCCTTACAAAGTATTGGGAATTGTCCGGAGTGCTTCGGATGACGAGGTAAAAAAAGCATACAGGGAAATGTGCCGTAAATACCATCCTGACAGAAACCCCGGAAATGAAGCAGCAGAAGAGATGTTTAAAATTGTTCAGGAAGCGTACGCTCAGATCGTGGAGGAACGCAGGAACAGCGGTACGAATTCATCGGAAGGATATGGAAGCGGTTATGGATATGCATCCGGTTTCGGTCAGAGCAGCGGATGGAACCAGCCATATTCGGGATCTGCGGAAAACGCGACTAGATATCAGGCAGCAACCAATTATATCAATAATGGTTATTATAAAGAAGCAATTAATACCCTGATGAATGTTTCAGATCGGGATTCCATGTGGTATTATCTGAGCGCTTTGGCCAATGCAGGGCTGGGAAATAACTATATGTCGGTACAACAGGCTCAGACTGCTGTCAATATGGAACCAGGCAATGTCATGTACCGGGAATTACTGATGAGGTTGACCAGCAGCGGGGCAAGTTACTATAATCGCCAGCAGGGAATATACGGTGGCGATATGACCGGAGGAGATTTCTGTGCCAGACTCTGTGCTCTGAACATTTGCGTAAATCTCTGTTGTGATGCGGCCTGTTGCTGCTGATAAATATAAGAAAATGAAAATATACTATACACGCCGATATAACAGAATGATCGAAGGCCGGAATATGAGCCGGTCTTTGTTAATGAAAGTACTCACAGATTATTATGGTCTGAGTAGAGAAACAGAGATCCATACAGAAGAAAGAGGACGGAGATATATTGATCAGCGATACGGGATTTCTTTTTCCATAACACATACGGAAAATTTCTGGTTTTGTTCTGTATCCGGAAGAGAAAGCGGAATCGACGTGGAACTGCTGTCAAGATATGTTTCTGATCCGGAAAGGCTGGCCGGCAGATTTCTGACAGAGCAGGAGAAAGAATATGTACTCTCCGGAGCGGACAGGAATCAAATCAGGGAACGTTTGATCTTTCTCTGGACCAGAAAAGAAGCGTATCTCAAATGTACCGGTGAGGGTCTCTATGGATTGAACCGTGCGCCTTCTGTCGTTGGTACTCCGGAAGGAATGGATCTTTTCACCTGTTTTCAGGAAGGATTCTGTTTTTCCGTTTGTACACCGTGTGATACAATTTCCGAAATGCCTCAGTGCATTTGTCTGGATCAATGAAAGGGAAAAAATGACCGGAAAACAGGATCGTTTCTTTAAACCGGATGACAATGCTGAATCGGGAAATAATGCTGAAGAACTGGAAAAAGTCAGGGAAGCAGCCTTGAGAATACTGGATCATGCGGATAATACCTCTGGAGACCTTTGTCGCAAGCTTCTGAATAAAGGATATAGTCGGAAAGATGTGGAGATCGTAATCAATCAGCTTTCAAATGCGGATTTAATAAATGATGTCCGGTTTGCGGAGCAGTACACCAGGAGCAAAACTAAAGCAGGAAAAGGACCGGCGTGGATTCGCAGGAAATTATCGGAAAAAGGAGTCGACCATGAAATCGTGAAGCAGGTTTTGGGGGAGGTAACCGGAAAAAACTCTGAACGCAGGATGTGTCTGATCAAAGCGTTGGATCTTTGCGGGTTGAAGTATGATTATCAGGTAGATGACCAGGGAAGTCTAAAACCAGTGGAAGGAATGTTCAGTGAACAGGGGACAGAGAAAGTCTTTGAACGAAATGTGAGAAACCATTCGAACCGGGTAGATATTTACAAGGAAATAGAAAGAGCAAAAGCCAAATTGGCAAGGAGGCTTGTTTCCGCGGGATTTTCACAGGATGCGGTTCTGTTTGCTGTCCGTAGAATCGGTGATTTGTGAATCTGTAACGATGCAAGGTCAAGAAAAAAGCGGCTGATGTAACACCTGCCATGAAAGCATTGACCGGTTAATTTGTAAACAGATATATAAACACAGAGTTTGCAGCAAGAAAAACTCCTTTTCTATTGACTTTTTTGTTTTTTGAAATAAAAATAAAAGATATTGCAGGTAAAAGTAACCGAAACAAAGCAGGAAAAATGATAATCGTTCGAGAGGTGTAATGATGAGTGATACTTATGATTTTGATAACAAGTGTTCAGCATGTGGTGTAGGAGCGGAATTCAACTGTTCCTCCTGTGGCACGGACGCGGATCTGAACTGCTCTACATGTGGAGTGGGAGAAGATGCAAATTGTTCCACATGTGCAACTAGTTTTGACGGAGGATGTCCTGGCTGTGGCGTGACAGCGGACTCGGGTGGCACGGCTCCGGCCTGTGGCACCGACGGAGGGAGCAACTGCTCAACCTGTGGCGTGGACTGTGGTGACAGAACAGAGCCTCAGAGTATGAAGAAGTCCCTGAATCAGATGTCGAGTGTTCAGAATGTCATTGCGGTTGTCAGTGGTAAAGGTGGTGTCGGTAAATCCCTGATTACCTCCCTGATGGCAGTTATCATGCAGAGAAGAGGTTTGAGAACAGCCATTCTGGATGCGGATGTCACTGGTCCGTCTATTCCTAAAACATTTAAAGTGACGGAAAACGCGACAACCAATGATGTCGTAATCTTCCCGGTCGAGACAAAAACAGGTATCCAGCTTATGTCCACTAACCTGCTCCTTGACGATGAGACCGATCCGGTATTATGGAGAGGCCCTGTAATCGCAGGAGCGGTAGAACAGTTCTGGACAGATGTACTGTGGGAATCTGTCGATTACATGTTCCTGGATATGCCGCCAGGAACAGGAGATGTTCCTCTGACAGTGTTCCAATCCTTGCCGGTCAAGGGGATCATTGTCGTTGCCTCTCCGCAGGAACTGGTCGGGATGATCGTTGAAAAAGCGGTAAAAATGGCAGATCTGATGAATATTCCGGTTCTGGGCATCGTAGAAAACATGTCTTATTTTGAATGCCCGGACTGTCACGCGAAACATGAAATTTTCGGAAAGAGCCATGTTGAAGATATCGCCAGAAAATTCAATATATCCAATGTGGCGAGGATCCCGGTCGATCCGAAACTCTCCGCAGCGGTTGACGCAGGAATGATTGAGCTTTTCGAAGGAGATTGGCTGGACAGTTTCGCGGATAACATTGAACTTCAGATGAAAGAAGAAACGGCTGTCAACTGATGAAAAATGGTTGACAATTGGAAGAAGAGTCGTATACTAAGAATATTAAAATTTTTGATAATACAGAAAAAGCAGTGACGAAGAGAGTAGTCCGGAGGAAATGCTACAGAGAAGCGGCGGCTGGTGAGAGTCCGCGCAGGAGATTCCGGATGAAGATCACTTCCGAGCTGGTCAGCTGAAAGCGATACTTCCGAAAGATTAGGAGACAGTATTCTGTTTCAGTAAGCTGATCCGTGCTCCGCGCGTTAAGCGGATTGAAGTGGCATTCCCGCATCTCTCCTGAGAGAGGAATGTTATCAGGGTGGTACCGCGGTATTCAGAAATATCGTCCCTGCATCAGATCGCTGATGCAGGGATTTTTTATTTCGCCGTAGTCAGAGTAATATTGGTTATAGATTAATCGGAAAGGAAGCAGTATGTTTGAAAAACTGTCGAACCGTCCAGTCGCGGAAGTTCAGAACGAACAGTCTGACAAATGGGAGAAGGAAGATCTGCTTGGGCAATGCATCAAAGAAAGAAATGATTCTCCTACATTCGTATTTTACGAAGGGCCTCCTACTGCGAACGGAAAACCGGGCATTCATCATGTTATGGCCAGGACATTAAAGGATTCCGTTTGCAGATACAAGTCGATGAAAGGCTTTAAGGTAAAGAGAAAAGCCGGATGGGATACCCATGGCCTGCCTGTTGAAATCGAAGTGGAAAAGAAATTGAATATGACAGGCAAACAGGATATCGAAAAATATGGAATCAAGGAATTCAACGAGAAATGCCGCGAATCTGTATTTGAATACGAGAGTCTCTGGCGTGAAATGTCTAAGAGAATGGGATACATGATTGATCTGGACAATCCATATATTACTCTTGACAATAACTATATCGAAACCGGTTGGTGGATTCTCAAGAAGTTTTTTGATGCAGGGTTGATTTATGAAGGACATAAAATCCTTCCATATTGCCCGCGCTGCGGAACCGGACTGGCTTCCCATGAGGTGGCACAGGGTTATAAAGAAGTAAAGACCAATACACTGACTGCAAAATTTAAACTGAAGAATAAGGAAAACGAATACTTTCTCGCCTGGACCACAACTCCGTGGACATTGCCGTCCAATATCGCTCTGGCGGTAGGTGAAGATATTACCTATATTAAGGCAAAACAGGGAGAAGAGATCTTCTATATTGCGGAAACACTGGCGGACAAAAATCTTGGAGCCGGAAAATACGAAGTTCTGGAAAAACTGAAGGGAAAAGACCTGGAATATACGGAATATGAGCAGCTTATGCCGTTCCTCCATGCGGACAGACCGGATAAGAACAGCTTTTTCGTAGGATGCGCGGACTATGTTGACGTTGTGGAGGGGACAGGTATTGTACATATCGCTCCGGCATTTGGTGATGACGATAATCAGTTCGGACGGAAGTACAATATGCAGGTTTTTAATCCTGTGGATGAAACCGGAAAATTTACCGATACGCCGTGGAAAGGCCGCTTTGTCATGGAAGAAGGGCTGGATGTAGATATCATCAAGTACCTGGCAGGTGAAAACAAACTGTACTCAAAAGAAAAAGTGCTCCATAATTATCCTCACTGCTGGAGATGTGGCACACCGCTCATTTATTACGCGAAACCGAGCTGGTATATTGAGATGACGAAGCTGAGGGATCAGCTGGTTGAAAACAACAATACCGTCAACTGGCAGCCTCCGTTTGTAGGCGAAGGACGCTTCGGCAACTGGATCGCAGAGGTTAAAGACTGGGCAATTTCCAGAAACAGATACTGGGGAACTCCGATTCCGATCTGGCGTTGTGAGTGCGGTCATACGGAGTGTGTCGGATCAAGAGAGGAACTGTTTGACAGAGCACTGGAAAAGTTCGACAAAAAAACCGTGGAACTGCACAGACCTTATGTAGATGATATTCATTTCCAATGCCCGGACTGCGGAAAAGAAATGACCCGGATCAGCGAAGTAATGGACTGCTGGTTTGATAGCGGTTCCATGCCGTTCGCTCAGCAGCATTATCCATTTGAGAATAAAGAAGAATTTGAAGAACAGTTCCCTGCGGATTTTATATGTGAAGGTGTGGATCAGACCAGAGGATGGTTCTATTCACTTCTGGCCATTTCGACATTTATTACCGGAAAAGCGCCTTATAAAAATGTACTGGTGAACGATCTGATCCTGGATAAAACTGTGAAAAAGATGTCCAAATCCAAGGGAAATACGGTCGATCCTTTCAAGCTGTTTGATAAATACGGCGCGGATGTCGCAAGATGGTATCTGCTTTACGGATCCCCGGCCTGGACTCCAACGAAGTTTGATGAAGATGGCGTCAGGGAAATGCAGAATAAATACTTCGGTACGCTGAAGAATGTTTACAATTTCTTTACCTTGTATGCCAATGCAGATGAAATTGATGCTGCATCTTTCCGGATTGCGCCTGCGGACCGGCCGGAACTGGACAGATGGATTCTTTCCAGGTACAACAGACTGGTCAGGGAAGTGACAGATGCGATGGATCATTACGAGCACATGAAGACCGTAAGGGCCATTACCGACTTTGTGGCGGAAGACCTTTCCAATTGGTATGTGCGTAGAGCAAGAAGAAGATTTTACGCTGAGGAACTGACGGAAGACAAAAAATCGGTCTATCAGACGGTTTACGAAGTTCTTAAGGGAATATCCCTGCTCAGTGCTCCATTCGCCCCGTTCCTGAGCGATGAAATGTACATTAAGCTCACCGGTGAACAGTCGGTTCATCTGGCAGATTATCCGCTTTGTGATGAGAGCCTGATTGATGAGGAACTGGAACACCGGATGGAACTGGTTCGTACGATTGCCACTCTGGGCAGAGGCGAAAGAGAAAAAGAAAACCTTAAGGTCAGACAACCTCTTTCCAAGATCCTGGTGGACGGAAAGTACGAACAGGAAATCAGCGATATGACTGATCTGATCATGGAAGAGTTGAATGTGAAGGAAGTTGTATTTGAACATGATATGGGTTCCTTTATGAATTATTCTCTTAAGCCGGATTTTAGAGCAGCAGGACCGGTACTTGGCAAGAAAATCAAAGAGTTCGGGAAACAGCTCGCGGCAGCCAACGCGGCAGAAGTATCAGCAAAGCTCAGTGAAGATCATCAGATAACGCTGGTTCTGGATGGTGAAGAAACTGTAATCCCTGAAGAATTTGTCGATGTACGTATTTCCGCCAAAGAAGGTTTTGCAGTCGGAACGTCACAGGGTGTATTTGTCATTCTCGATACAACGCTGACGCCGGAACTGACGGGAGAAGGACTGGCTCGGGAATTGGTTTCCAAAGTGCAGCAGATGCGAAAAGCATTGGATCTTGATATGATGGATCATATTGAAATCTCTGTCAACGGAGACGAAGAAATCCAGGAAGTGCTGCGTGATTATAAAGAATATATTACCGGCGAAACCCTGGCTGATCAGATTCGCGTGACAGACGAAACACTTGAAAGCGTTAGTCTTAATGGACATGAGACCGGGATTGCTATACGGAAACTGTAAAAGACACGGCGGAAAGGATTCAGGGGTTTCATATGAACGGGCAGAAGATCTATCTGAAAAACATGACATATGAGGAATTGGAACAGTATATTCTGTCCCGGGGACAGAAAAAGTTCCGGGCATCGCAGATCTTCAAACGGTTATATGAAGGATGCAGTTCGTTTGACGAGTTTACGGAACTGCCGGCATCACTGCGTGGAAAGCTGAAAGAAGAAACTCTTATCGATACGGTTTCTTTGAAGGAGCGCCAGATATCACGAGACGGAACCCGGAAATACCTGTTTGAAGTCCCTGGAGGAGATACCATAGAAACTGTCTATATGCAGTATAAATACGGCAGTTCGGTCTGTATTTCCTCACAGGCCGGCTGTCGAATGGGATGCGCTTTCTGCGCATCCGGAATAAACGGACTCAACCGCAATCTGACAGCCGGAGAGATGGCGGATCAGATTGTAGCGGTATCAAAAGATACCGGAAAACGGATCGGCCACGTCGTTGTCATGGGTACGGGAGAACCGTTCGATAATTACGAGGAGCTGATCAGGGCTATTGAAATTCTGCGTGATAGACGAGGCCTCGGAATCGGTTCCAGAAATATTACCGTTTCAACCTGCGGTTTGATCAGCAAGATTGGTGCTTTTGCCCGTGATCTGCCACAGGTGGGACTTGCAGTATCCCTGCATGCTCCGAATGACAACATCAGACGTCAGCTGATGCCTGTCGCCAAAAGCGTAAGCATGGAACAACTTTTGTCCGCATGCCGTAATTATACGGAACAGACACACAGGCGTATTACGTTTGAGTATGCACTGATCAGAGGAATGAACGATGACACTCGTCACGCCGCAGAGCTGGCAGAAAACCTCAGTGGAATGCTTTGTCATGTCAATCTGATTCCCTTAAACGTCGTACGGGAAAAACAATATCGTTCCGTGGCACAGGAGCGGGCCTCAGAGTTCGCGTCAGTACTTGAAAAGAAAGGGATTCAAGTTACGATCCGGAGACAGCTGGGAACAGATATCAGTGCGGCATGCGGCCAGCTCAGACTGAACCGGAGCGAAAAGTGACAGATGCTCCGTACGCATCAACGCTGTTTATCTTACAATGCAGTATTTTTATTAATGCATTATTTATCCTGATTACTGACTGAACAGTAAACTATATCGTATTCTAATTCGGTGATCAGCCAATACAAGAGTGCTGTCTTCAGTACTCGATTCCGGATCTGTGGGAGATTCCGGCCGGTCGCTGAATTGTAACCATATCGTTGGAACAAAGACTGTTTTTACATTTTCATATTGTTCTTTCGATTACCCGATAGTATAATTGAAATGTCAAAAAAACGGAAAGGAGAAACGTCTGCAATGGTTAAGCTTTTAATAGGACACAAAGGCTCTGGCAAAACCAAAATGATGGTGGATCTTGCTAATACAGATGTCGCGATAAAGGACGGCAGTATCATTTTCATCATTAAGGATGACAGGTTGAAGCATGAACTCAATTACAACATAAGAATGATCGTCATGGACGAATATGAATATGTAAGTAATATTGAGAGATATACGGGATTTATTTATGGAATCCTGAGTTCAAACCATGATATTGAAGAAATTTTTATCGACAGTATTCTGAAGCATGCTGATATCACACTTGGAGATCTCCCTGCATTCCTCAGAGAACTGCAGGATATTTCAGAGAGTTCCAATATAGATTTTATTGTCAGCCTGAGTGCTGAACTTGATGAACTCGACGCGTCGATAAGGCAGTATGAGATCATCAACCAGTAATGGACTGACTGAGTTGTTTAATAAAAGAGCCGCCTTTCAGTAAGACGGCTTTTTATTTAATGTGTGCTCATTCATCAATTTGGTGATTATTCTTTGGGTGCTCAGTGCCCTGATAGCAGGATGCACTGAAAGCAGCCTTTTTCTTGTTTATTAATATTAAGATATCATTTGGAGGTATTGCGAAAATGGCAAAAATCTTTTATCAGAACGATTGCAATCTGTCACTGCTCGATGGGAAAAAAGTGGCCATCATTGGATATGGCAGCCAGGGACATGCTCATGCGCTTAATCTTAAAGAAAGCGGTGTTGATGTAAGAGTAGGTCTTTACAATGGCAGCAAATCCTGGAAACCGGCAGAAGAAGCAGGACTGACTGTAAAGACGACAGCGGAGGCAGTAAAAGAATCCGATGTCATCATGATTCTTACTCCGGACGAAAAACAGGAACAGATTTATAAAGATGACGTTGAACCGAATCTCGAAGCAGGCAATATGCTGATGTTTGCCCATGGGTTCAACATCCATTTTCAGCAGATCGTTCCTCCGGCAGATATCGATGTGACGATGATCGCACCAAAAGGACCGGGACATACGGTTAGAAGCGAATATGTCGCAGGAAAAGGTGTTCCTTGCCTTGTAGCGGTTTATCAGGACGCGACAGGCCAGGCACTGGACAAAGCTCTGGCATATGGTGCCGGAATCGGCGGCGCTAGAGCAGCGATCCTTGAGACTACTTTCAGAACGGAAACAGAAACCGACCTTTTCGGTGAGCAGTGTGTTCTTTGCGGTGGCGTAACCGCTTTGATGCAGGCTGGTTTTGAGGTTCTCTGTGAAGCAGGATACGATCCTAGAAATGCTTATTTTGAATGCATTCATGAAATGAAGCTGATCGTGGACCTTATCTATCATGGCGGATTCAAAGAAATGAGAAACTCCATTTCCAATACCGCGGAATTCGGTGATTATGAGATCGGACCGAGAATTATTACAGAAGACACCAAAAATGCTATGCGTCAGACTCTGAAAGAAATCCAGAATGGTACGTTCGCACGCAACTGGATCATGGAAAATAAAATCGGCAGACAGCATTTTAATATGGAGAGAAAACTCCACGGAGAACACGAGCTTGAGAAAGTAGGTCAGGAACTCAGAAAGATGTACTCCTGGAGCGACGAAAAATAAGCTATGAAGATTACAGGTTCAAAAATAATAATGGAATGCCTCCGGGAACAGGGAGTGGATACGATTTTCGTTTATCATGGAGGAACAATTATGCCGGTGTACGATGCGCTGTATGATTATACGGATTCTGTAAAGCACGTTCTGACCAGTCATGAACAGGGAGCGACACATGCAGCGGATGGATACGCCCGTTCTACAGGACGTGTCGGGGTGGCCTTCGCGACAAGCGGACCGGGAGCCACCAATACGGTTACAGGGATTGCTACAGCTTTTATGGACTCGGTACCGCTTGTAGTAATCACCGGTCAGGTATCCAGACCCCAGATCGGAAAAGACTCTTTTCAGGAAGTGGATATTACAGGAATTACAATTCCGATCACAAAACATAATTTCTTTGTAAAACGGATTGAAGAACTCGCTGATTCAGTACGGTCCGCGTTCAGAATCGCCATGAGCGGCCGCCCTGGCCCTGTTCTCATTGATGTTCCGCGGGATATCATGACAGAAGAGTATGATTATGAACCTGCAGCAGCAGTGAAGGCAGATCCGGTTGTAGATCAATATCAGAGTGAAGATGTGGCAAAACTGGCTGAGGTGATCAATCAGGCAGAAAAGCCTCTGATTTACGCCGGAGGCGGAGTCATCAGCGCGGGAGCTTCCGACCTTCTGACTGAACTGGCGGAAAAGGCTGATATTCCGGTTGTTTCGACCCTGATGAATCTGGGCGCGATTTCCAGAAATAATCCGCTCTCTCTTGGAATGGTTGGAATGCATGGCCAGAAAGAAGCCAATCAGGCTGTTTTCAATGCGGATACTCTGATTACGATAGGAGCCCGTTTTAGTGACCGTGTAACCGGAGCGCCTGATAAATTCGCGAAGAAAGCGTTTATCGCACAGATCGATATTGACCCATCCGAGGTTAATAAAAATGTTGACATCGATCTCAGTATTATTGGTGAGATGAGAGGAATCCTTTCTCAGCTGATCGATCAGGTAAACAGCAGACAGAATCCTCAGTGGCTTGAGGAAATCGACTCTTTCAGGAGAACAGACGAGACCGAACCTGACAGTTTTGTTCCGAAAAATATTTTCAAAGTAATTGCTGACGTTCTGGGTGATGACCTGATTGTTGCAACGGATGTCGGCCAGCATCAGATGTGGACAGCTCAGTATTGGCCGTTCAATAGTCCGAGACATAACATCACCTCTGGCGGTCTGGGAACAATGGGATTTGGTCTGGGCGCAGCGATTGGCTCACAGATCGGTAATCCGGATAAACGGATTCTCCATGTAACCGGTGATGGCAGTTTCCGGATGAACCTGAATGAGCTGGCCACGGAATCCGCACAGGATCTTCCGATTATTACGATCTTGTTCAAAAACAATGTTCTGGGGATGGTCCGTCAGTGGCAGAAGCTGTTCCATAACAAGCGGTATTCATCCACAACACTGCCGGACGTCATCGATTATGTAAAACTTGCGGAATCTTTCGGATTGAACGGATTCCGGACAGACAACCTGGACGGTTTAAAGGAAGTTCTGATTAAAGCAGCGGCGAGTGAACGCGGAAGTGTTATCGTATGCGATATCAATACAGGACAGGATGTATTCCCGATGGTTCCTCCAGGCAGAGCAATGCATGAGCAGGTGTTCTCAGAAAACGATATCGGGAAATAATGTCTCAACAGTTTTCCTATATATATAGAACAATCCTCTTCCTTTTTCGAAGGAATGTGATATAATGGCTATTGTTATAGCGTTGAGGATATCTGTCAGAGTTCGGTTTTTATATGATAGAGACAAATATCCAGAGAGTCTTTAAGTTTTTTAAGGAGGTAATCCCTATGGTAACCATGGAAGATGTTGTTTATGAAGCTCGTGAAAGAGGATACAGAGTATCTTCTAAAATTGATGCTGCAAACAATGCAGAGTACTCTATCCTTCAGAAGAATGGCAACAAATTCCCACTTCGTTATGTAGATAAGAGCAGAACCAGCGGTGTTAGAACTCATGTAGGAAGTCTCATGAGAGTATTCCCTGGTACGGCTGAAGAACTGCTTGACTGGTATGAAGGCGAAGTTGCTGCTGGTAACTATGGCGTAAAGATCGACGAATATATCGAATCTCATTCAGACGAAGAATAATTTAGTCTCACCATAGTAGATATTTAATATGACAGAATAACCCGGTGCTTTTTCAAGTATCGGGTTTTTTGATTCCTCAGAATAAGGGTTGATTTTTTTTTGATGATCGATATAATAAGTGTTAGCACTCGGTTATATTGAGTGCTAACATAGACTGAAAAAGATATAGAAATAAAAGAGGTGCAGCAGATATGGCGAAAAAACAGTTTAAGGCAGAATCCAAAAAACTATTGGATATGATGATCAATTCGATCTATACCAATAAAGATATTTTTCTCAGGGAATTAATCTCCAATGCCAGCGACGCAATTGACAAATTGTATTATGAAGGACCGGAAGGCCTCGACAGAAGTGATTTTTATATTGCGCTGGAACCCGACATTAACGAAAGAACCCTTTCTGTTATAGATAATGGAATTGGCATGACCAAAGAAGAGATGGAAGAAAATCTCGGAACCATCGCGAAAAGTGGATCTCTGGAGTTTAAAAAATCTCTTGAAGAAGGAGCCAGTGACATTGATATCATCGGACAGTTCGGCGTTGGTTTTTATTCTGCTTTCATGGTAGCTGACAAGGTAACGGTAGTTTCCCGGAAGTATGGACAGGATGAATGCTGGCAGTGGGAGTCTCAGGGAGCCGACGGCTACACTATGTTTGAAAGTGCCATGATCGGACACGGAACAAGGATTATTCTTCATATTAAGAATAATGATGCCGATGACAATTACAATGATTATCTGATGGAGTATAAACTGAGAGCTCTGGTTAAGAAGTATTCGGATTATATTCGTTACCCGATCCAGATGGAAGTTGAAAAGACCCGACAGAAGGAAGGCGGAGAGGATAATCAGTTTGAGACTTATAATGATATTGAGACCCTGAACAGCATGATTCCGCTGTGGAAGAAAAAGAAGAGCGAGATCACGGACGAAGAGTACAGTTCTTTATATAAGGATAA
>JAEIGA010007142.1_pt1 | contig 16994 bp, 15 predicted proteins | sample 9270691 | NCBI WGS metagenome assembly JAEIGA01 (sample SAMN17057246, study PRJNA624740) | gut metagenome | biome: biome; isolation source: fecal sample | host: Bos grunniens | place: China: Xizang | collected 2019
ATGGTATGGCCCAGACAATCAAGCAATCATCGTGGTTGGTGATATTGATGTGGACCAAATTGAGCAAAAGATTAAAGCTCTCTGGGCAAATGTGCCAGCGCGTGCGAATCGTGGCGAGCGTCCGCTCTATTCAGTGGATGACAACGAGACGCCTATCGTAGCTATCGTCAAAGATAAAGAGGCACAAAGCACACGTATTGAATTAGAGTTTAAGAAAGGTAAATTGCCTAAAGAGTTCCGTGGTACAGATGCTGCGTATGTACAAGCTGGTATGTTGGATTTGATCTGCGATATGTTGAATAATCGCTTCCAAGAGTTGTCGGTTGACCCTAACGCAACCTTCGTAGGAGCAGGTTCGTTCTATGGCGAGACAGTGAAGGAAAAAGATGCCTTTACAGTAGTCTATATCGCAAAGCAAGGTCAAGAGACCCAAGCATACAAAGACCTTCTCACCCAATTGGAGAAGATGCGTCGATATGGTTTTACTACTTCGGAGTTGGAACGCGTGAAGAAAGAGTGGTTGTCTCATTATGAGAAGGCATACAATGAGCGTGGTACAGTACGCAATATCAGTCGCGCGCAAGAGTGCATCCGCCACTATTTGGATGGAGCACCTATGACAGGTGAAGAGTGGGAGTACAACATGATGCAACAAATATTGCCAATGGTGAACGTGGATATGCTCAACCAAGTTGCACAACAGTTGGTAACTGACGAGAATCTGATTATCGCTTTTCAAGCTCCTATGGAAGTTGTTCTTCCAAACGAAGCAGAGGCTGTAGAATTATTAGCTGCGGTGAAGAATGAGGAAATTGAAGCTCCTGTAGAAGAGGCCATCCGCGAGAATTTGGTAGAGGTGACTCCAAAGGCAGGCAAGATCAAAAAAGTGACTACCAACGAGGAACTGGGTACTACAGAGTGGACACTCTCTAATGGAGTACGCGTGGTGATCAAACCTACCGAGTTCAAACAAGATGAGATATTGTTCTCTGCATTCTCTAAAGGAGGTCAATCTTTGGTAGTAACCGAGGATTTGGTATCTGCCGCATTGGCAACCGATGTTGTTTCTGTTAGTGGTATTGCAGATATGACAATGACTGATTTGCAAAAGGCGTTGACAGGAAAGAATGTGTCTTGTTCACCATCTATCAATGCTAATACAGAGAGCATTGATGGAGGAAGTACTGTAAAAGATTTGGAAACTTTATTGCAATTGAACTATCTCTATTTCACCGCTCCACGTCGCGATGAGGATGCTTATGCGATGCTCATGAGTATCTTAGAGAGTCAATTGGCGAACCGTGATAAGAATCCTAAATCGGCATTCTCTGATTCTGTACAAATGATGTCTAGTAATAATTCTCCACGTACTGTAATTTTCAATGCTGAAGCGTTGAAGAAAGCCAATATGGACAAAGCATTGGAGATCTACAAATCACGTTTCGCTAATCCAGCAGACTTTGTATTTACTTTTGTGGGCAATGTGAATCCAGAGGATAGTGCGTTCCAAGCGATGGTTTGTACTTGGTTGGGCGGAATGAAGACTTCCAAGAAGAAAGAGAATGTCCGTGACAATGGTGTGCGTGTACCAGATGGTGTTAACAAAAACTACTTTACTCGTAAGATGGAGACAAAGACCGCAAGCAACCGTATTCAATATACATCGTATGAAATTCCTTATACATTGGACAACGATTTGAATATGGAGATGATAGGTCGTATATTATCTACCCGCTATTTAGAATCAATTCGTGAGCGTGAAGGTGGTTCATATGGCGTAGGTTGTGGCGGTGGAATGAATATCCAACCAGTACCAATGGCATATCTTATAATGCAATTTGATACAGATCCAGAGAAACAAGAGAAACTAATGAGTATTATCCATGAGGAAGTGAATACCATTGTGGAGAATGGTCCATTGGCAAAAGATTTGAACAAAGAGAAAGAGTCTATGCTCAAAGATTTCCAAGAAGACCTGGAGAAGAATAATTATTGGGATACCGTATTATATATGTATTACATGTATGGTATTGACTATATTGCAGACTATAAAGCAGCAGTAGAAGCTATTACAGCAGAAACAGTACAAGCTACGTTGAAAAAACTCGTTGCATCAGGCAATATGTTTGAGGTAGTGATGATGCCATAAGTCGGTTATCAATAAAGATAAAAAAGACTGCTGGATTCAGCAGTCTTTTTTTTATTATAGGATTTAGTTTATTTGTGAGAGTAGGGCAGTACAACCTTCTATCAAATCTCGGTAGGTAGCTTCAAAGTCGCCAGTATACCACGGGTCTGCCACGTCACGATTGAGCAAGCGGCGAATCTTAGGTTGGGGTAGGGCAGCATCGTGCTGCATAATCTCCTCACCTAAAACTCGGCGAAGATTGCGGATATTATAGTCTTCCATACACAGGATAGCATCAAAGTTTGTATAGTCTTCGCGAGTGATTTGTCGTGCTGCATGGCGAGTGAATGGAATACCATGCGACGTTAAGCATCGCTTTGCAGCAGGATATATATCATTACCAATTTCTTCGCGGGATGTCGCACAAGAATCAATCAAGAAATTAGAATTATTAGGCGTTTTACCATTTTCTTGCTCAGTGAGATACTTCATAATCATCTCTGCCATTACACTACGGCAGATATTACCATGACAGACAAATAGGATATTCTTCATTTCTCTATTTCTTTTGCTTTCGGGACGATAAATCCAACGACGATACATCCAATCATTCCTGCTATCCCCACAATAATATCTACTATACTATTAGGAATAAAGAAGATGATAGATATACTCACCATCGTAGCCATTAATACAATAATAAATATACGTTTGCGCGTAGTTAGACCACCTTTTTGTTCGTAATCATGGATGTATTTACCTAAAAAAGATTGTAATAACCATTTTTGAAGTCGTTTGGAACTCTTGTAAAAGCACCACGATGCTAGCAAGACAAATGGAGTTGTAGGCAAACCAGGAACAACCACACCTATAGCACCAGCAATCACACTAGCACAGCCAAGTATAATCAGCATATATCGAAACAATAAACGTTGTGAATCAGGTGCATTCATAGGATTAGATATGTGAACGTATATCTACTAATTCCTTGCGAACACGTTGCAGAATTTCAGCGGTTCGTTGTCGGAAATCAACTTGGCGATTGTTCTGTTGTAACTCGCGTCGAATAGCATCAATACGCGTGATATGCAACTCATCACGTAAGTATTTGATTCGCTTAATCAAGTTGATATCTTCTAGCGTATAATAGCGATTTCCATGTCCATCTTTACGTGGATTGAGTTGTGTGAATTGTTTTTCCCAATAGCGTAAAGTAGGTGCAGGCAATGAGGTTATCTCTTGCACTTCAGACATGGAATAATATATCTTTTCGCTAGTCATAGGTTTTATACATTACCAATACGCAATGTCTTTCCTTCGCGGATTACATCAGACTTTAGTCCGTTCCAAGCTTTGAGTTGCTTGACGGTTACTCGGAACTTGGCAGCAATGCCGCTGAGTGTGTCACCTGCTTTGATTTTATAGTAGGTAACGCCATTGATGGTATATCCGCCATGGATAGAAGTTCGTTGCATAAGATCGATCTCTGCGCGTCTGTTATGAATCAATTCGTTAGCATTGTATGCGATGATGCTATCTTGTTGATCAATATATCTTCCTGATAATTGTATAGGCAAACATAAGGCATATTCTTTGCCACCTGGGATGATATCGTGGGCATATTGTGGATTTAATCTACGCAATTCTGCTATAGAAATATCGAGATTAGCAGCAATCTGTTTGAAATGCTGGCGTTGAGTAGTGACTATGGTATCTGTAATCATGGTCATCTCGATTGCAGCAGGGCAGATGCCATGAAGTTCGGCATAATTCATTGCATAGGAAGCTGCAATGAAAATAGGTAAATATCCTCGCGTTTCTCTTGGCAAGAAAGGATAAATGCTCCAGAAATCACGTTTGCCTCCTGCACGATGGATGGCCTTGTTGACATTTCCTGGACCACAGTTGTAAGCAGCAATAACTAGGTTCCAATCAGCAAAGACATTATATAATGCTTTCAAAAATTGACATGCCGCTTCGGTTGAGCGGATAGGGTCCATGCGTTCGTCAATTAGTGAGTTGATTTCCAACCCGTATCTTTTGCCTGTAGCAGGCATAAACTGCCATAGTCCTGCAGCACCCATAGGTGAATGTGCCTGCGGATTGAGCGCAGATTCAATCACAGGAAGATAGCATAATTCGAAGGGTAGTTGGTGTTTCGCTAGAATATCCTCGAAGATAGGGAAATAGTATTGCGCCTTGCGCTGAAGTGATGCCAATTGGCGTGGACTATGTTTCACATAACGAAGGATGTATCGGCGTACTACCTCGTTATAGGGGACTTCGATGATGAACGGAAGTGCTTGCAAACGTTGTTTATAGATAGAATCAGGTAATTCAGCAATAATGGTATCGGATGTGCACTCTGTGGTATCAATAAGAGCCAATGCCTCGTCGAAATATATAGGCAACTCATCGCCTATAACCAAAGAATCTACGGGCAAACTATTAGGTGATAACGGAGTGGTAACGGTGGAGTCAGCAAAAACTGGTGCTGCAAGATGCAAAGAATCTTGCGCTTGGATTGCAAGCGCAAAAACTAAGAATGAAAATATGATACTAATTTGTTTCATCTAAAAGTTTTTTCAAAATTGTATAGCTAGTTTTACTTCTGTAGTTCGTTGATTTTGCATATCATGATATATTTGTGGCGAAACATCCAGCGAAAGGTCGTTGGATATATCAAAGTTAAATAATTGAGCATCTACGTAAGCATCAATTAATGATAGCGCATATACGGCAATGGTTGCCAAGATAGACAGGTCGCGTTGTCTGCGTGAAGCGTTTTGCCACTCTTTGAGTCGGTTTTGGTAGGTGCTAGCGCCACCCATACTACTGATGGTATATCCCTCAGGAAGCAGAGCCACATAAGATTTGTCTGGTGACTCGCTGAAAGTCCCCTGCTGAATATCATAGTATATGTCGCGATACGCTTGTTTGTATTCTGTATATCGGGAATTGGTGTATGAAATAGCATAAACGCATCCCATGAATCCTCCATAAACGATAGGTATTTTCCAATAACTGCGGTTGTATATTTGTCCAGTTCCTGGGATGACAGCTCCCAACCATACAGCCTTCATTGGATCGGGTTTCCAGAAGAGTCGGTCGATCTCTTTTTCTGTTAAAGGAATAGAATCAGTCGATATAACCACTTCCGATTTGGATGTTGGTAGTGGTTTTGTTGCTTTGTTAGATGTGTCCAAATCCCAATTTGTCTCTTGCGCTTGTGCGTAAGAGAAACAAATGAGCAATAATATATAGATAAGGTGTTTTTTCAACTTAATCGGCTGATGATAGCATTGAGTTCGTCTTCGTTAGCGAAATTGATGGTGAGATGTTGGGCCGAAATTTTCACCGTAGTGCCCAAACGTTCTTGCAAGAACGCCTGTTGAGCAGCATATACAGATTCTCGAGGCGTTTTTGTTTTTTTGCTTGGTTTGATATCGTTGACAAGTTCTTCTACTTTTCTTACAGACAATCCATCTTGCAGAATACGCTTATAAATAGATAATTGCTGTTCAAGCGAAGCAGAACCTAGGATAGCTCTTGCATGACCCATATCAATTTTTTTCTCTTTGATACCCAATTGAATCTCTGCAGGTAGTTTAAGTAAGCGGAGATAGTTAGCTACGGTGGCGCGCTTTTTACCGACACGCTCAGACATTCGCTCTTGAGTAAGATTATATTCGTCCATAAGGCGTTGATATGCCAAGGCAATCTCTATAGCATCCAAGTCCTCGCGTTGGATATTTTCTATGAGGGCCCATTCCATGACCTGCTCGTCTTTCGCCGTACGGATATAAGCAGGGATAGTGGTAAGTCCAGCCATCTTAGCTGCACGGAAACGACGCTCACCAGCGATGATCATATAGCGGTTGTTATCGTCCTTGCGCAAGGTGATAGGAGAGATGACTCCGTGCTCACGGATGGAAAGCGAGAGTTCCTCAAGTGCCTCCTCGTCGAAGGTATGGCGTGGCTGATTTGGGTTAGCATAGATATTTTCCAACTGAATCTCGCTGATAGACGACGAACCAGCAGTAGATACGTGTGTGGTGTCAATCAAGGCGTCAAGTCCTCGTCCTAATCCTAAATTCTTTTTCATGCTTTGCTCCTCCTAATTAACTCTTTTGCTAAACTGATGTAGTTTTTAGCTCCTCGACTATGGCGATCGTACTCAAGTACTGACATACCATGGCTAGGTGCTTCGCTTAGACGTACATTGCGAGCAATAACAGTATTAAATACTAAATCACCAAAGTGGCGACGCACTTCATCATGCACCTGCATAGAGAGACGTAAACGAGCATCGTACATGGTCAATAGGAAGCCCTCAATGCGTAAAGTAGGATTGAGGTTCGACTTGATGATCTTGATAGTATTAAGCAATTTAGCAATACCTTCCAAAGCGAAAAATTCGCATTGGACAGGGATAATAACACTATCGCTAGCGGTAAGTGCGTTGATGGTGATTAACCCTAACGAAGGCGAACAGTCGATGAGGATATAATCGTAGTCGGCGCGCAATTGTGATAGGACACGCTTTAGAATATTCTCGCGATTGTCGATATTCAACATCTCAATTTCTGCTCCGACCAAGTCAATGTGCGAAGGAATGAGGTCTAAGTTAGGCAATGAGGTAGACAAAATAGCCGTCTTAGGGTCAATGTCCGAAACTAAACATTCATAGATGGTTTTGTTGAGTTCGCGAATCTGGATGCCCAATCCAGAGGATGTATTGGCCTGTGGATCTGCATCAATGAGCAACACACGTTTGCCTTCAGCCGCGAGTGCAGCAGCCAAGTTGATAGACGTGGTGGTCTTACCTACACCACCTTTCTGATTGGCTAATGAAATGATTTTTCCCATATTATATTGTTGATTTAGAATTCAATATTGTGTTATTTGATTTTTATCTCCCATAAGTAAGCAAAGTTGATGCTCAAGTTCATGGCATTGGATGAACTGAAATAATCTACTTGCTTGTTGCTATAGATGGTTCCCAAACTATAGTTGAAACGGGCCTCAAGTTGAAATAATCCAATGTGTTTGGTGCGGTAGTAGCAACCCAATCCGCCTGCCAATCCCCAATCGAAGGGATGGTCAATGGGTTGATATTGATGAGCCGATGCCAACTGACCTAATATCTGTTCAGGGGCGATACCATTGTTGCTAGAGCAGATGATTTCATCATTTATGCAATAGCCGATTTGTGGTCCTAGATTGAGGAAACCGCGGAAACGCTGTTTACCGAAATACAAATGCATAAGCAATGGAACCTCAATATAGTCTAATCGACGTTGGCAATCCACATTGCCAATAGCAGTAGCCATTTGCTCTTTCCATCCACGTTGCATATAGTTGGCTTCCACCTGAATTGCACACACCTTGTGTGCCGCATAGCGAAATACCAAACCGCCGTTGACGCTCAATGGCGATTGCATGACGTCGATACCCACTATTGTGGGGTTAAACATGGTGGTAGAAGCCATCACCCCCGCATGCGCTCCAACGTAGATCTCGGGAGCACGTAAGCGTGGCTGCGCTAGGGCGGAAAGGCTAATCAATACGCCTACAAGAAGCAATATGTAGCGTGGACGCATCATTGGTGAATGATATATATGTTGGTATTTTCAAAACCACCCTGTTCACTAATGGGTTGATATTGTATAGTTGTTTGCGAACCTTTCCATTGATAGTTGGCAATCACTTCACGCATATTGGATGTGCTATCATTCTTGTGTTGTATGAGCATATGCAAGAGATGGTTAGTCAAATCATATCCCAAAAGATCATAGCGAGGTTGCAGCGAGGATAACTCGTGATTGAAATAGGTGCGATACAGTTTGTCGTAGTTCTCGGATATCAAACATTCTTTTGCGAATACCGAGGTGTACAATTGCGGTATGACAATTTTTTCGTTTTGCCAAGAGTAGTGTGAGAACAGAGTAATTCGATAGGTACCATATGCCTTCATCAAATGTGGCATAATGGTATTGAGATTATTGTATTTCTCTGTGTTGAAGATTATGATGTTTTCTTTTGTAGAACTCAGTCGTTGTAGCGAGTCGGTAAGTATTTCGCGCAGGGTAATTGTAGAGGTTGGTACTTCATGTTGCTTCAATGCTTGATGTAGCGCCGAGATTCCCTGTGGAATAACTTCCCCTTCTTTGGTTTCCAGTAGAACACATTGAACACTATCCTTGCGTTGCGACAAATATTTCGCCAAAGCATCGGCTTCGATGGTTGGAGAAGGGTTGAATTTGATAACGAATGGATTTTGTTCGATATTGTTTACTCGAGAAAGGAAAGGCACCAAAATCCAAGTGCTATCTTTGCTCGCAGAGTCAATAGCCAGGGTTACTTGTTGAGAGTAGGCAGGACCTATGATTGCATCCATCTTTTTATCACCCAACTGCGCAATAGCCTTTTCTACTTCTGCGGTACTTTTTCCCACGTCATACGTATAGATTTCTAGTTTTTGACCTTCTACTTGCACTTCGTAGATAGCAATTAAGGCTCCTGCATAAAAATCAAAGAAGCGGTCGATATTCTTATCTCGTTTGATAGCGTCAGCTTGAAATGGAAGCATAAACGCAAGGCGAATAACTGAGTTGTCCACTCCCCACAGGGTACTATCAATCATAGCCACAGTATCCACAGTTGGCATAGTGTCCTTTTGCCATTTATCCCATTTGGGTTGTGGTAGCGTGATACGGCGTTTCCTTTTTTCTTCTTTCTGAGGAATTGGTTGTTGTTCTGGTTCTGCTGCGATTTCTGGTTCTACTACAGGTTGTTCTGGCTCTACGTTCGTCTGTAATTCCAGTCCCTTTGCAGGAATTAAAATCTCCTCGTTGTAGCGTAGTCCCTGCTTTTGAATTTGAGGATTGGCACGAAGTATCTCCTCTTGAGTAACGCCAAAATTAACGCTCAAGCGATATAATCCGATACTACGCTCCACGGTATATCGATAGTAGATCTTTCCATCAATAGTATCCAACGGATATGCCAAAGGTTCTTGCCCTGACATATGAATAGGTATTGTTGCTAAAGCAACGAATAACCAGATATGAACAAAAATCCTCTTCATTGTTTTTTCGTATAGCGATGTTTACGTACTGCAATAATCGAACCTCCTAAAATAGCTAGTATCATCAATGGTACAACGATACAAACCACTTGTGCTGTCACGCGCTGCTCGCGCGCTCTTTGGTCATTTAGCAGTCGAAGGGTTAATTCTTTTTGTCTGAGCGACATCCATCCTGTGTCATCAGTCAAATATAGTACGGCATTTACCATAAAATCACGGTTGCCAAATTGCCTACGCGAGTAGCGGTCATACCCCAAAGGCAGAGGGCGTCCTTGTTGCCATTCATTGCGGATTGTGCTACCTGCTGCCACCACAATTTGTTTGGTAGCCACACTCTTCTTGCGCATAGGAGCATGCGTTGTCACTCCTTCTGGAGGTAGCAGATGAGCAAATAGCGAAGCAAACTCACCTGACAGACTAGCCGCTACGGGAATAAACGAGTACTTAAATGCCGTTTCATCTCCATCAAACAAACTCAGATCCACTTCGGCTGGAGTTCCTGTGACGCGGCTTGCCGACGAGGTAGCCAACAGAACCTCTTTTTGCAGACCATCTTCGCCGCCCACAAAATCGATACACGAAGCCATAGTGGCGCTCACTTGAGCCACGTTGCGCGTGACAGATGATGCTTGCGATGTCAGCAGTAGTGGCGCATAGGTCCATGGCATAGGTTGCCAATTCGGATGCTGAGGGTCATTCGACACATCTACGGGCACAGGCAGACATTGTAAATCTTGCACCAATGCTGGATTCACGCGTACGCCATAGCAGAATAGCATATCGTTCAGCTTCAAATCTAGCGGAATAATCGGCGTCATACCATTCGTCGATAATTGCTCATCCGAAAAACGTACACCATTTACCACCCACAAGATGCGTCCGCCTTGCATCACATACTGATCCAAGATATATTTGTCTGTTTCTGAAAATGGCAATTGAGGATCGGCAATTATCACCGCACGATACTCGTCCAATACGCCAGTTTCCGTTCCCAAACTGCCACGATCAATCTGATAGTAATAAGAAAGTGCTTGACTCAGATCATACACATCTCTTTCTTCCAATTCCCCATGCCCCTCCAAGAAGGCTATCTTCTCCACGGTATCGCGGGTTAATAGGTGGATCGCTTCCACAAAGGCAAATTCCAGATTCTCAATACTATGATTCAAGTTCTCTTCGCCGCTCAATCCCCTCTGATTGCGCAGCAACTCTACTACTGCGGTCTTTCCTTGATGGGTCACCAAGGCAAAGGGATACACGGTTGTTTGTGCGGTTTGTCCTTTGTGTGTACGCTCATGAATCACAGTTGGTTCTATGCCGTCGGGCACGTTCTCTGCTGACACCGTTACCGTCATATCATGATTGGCATACACACTCAGCTCCTCCACCATTTCCATGGTGGCGCGTTGCAAGCGTTGAAAACCCGCATTCAATTCGCCATCCAATAGGATAGTTACATGCACGGGAGCTTCCAACTCTTGCATCAGTTTTTTTGTAGATGAGGCAATGCTATAGCGATGGTCGTCAGTCATATCCCAACGAACCACAGCATGCTGCACCAGCAGGTTTGTCACTACCAATGCCGCCAAAATCGCTATACCATGCCAAATCTTCATGTTTATTTCAATAGTGCCTCAAACACTTCTTGGTTTACTACCACAGGATATTTCTCGCGCAACATAGCCACCCATTCCTTTTCCAATAGGTCTTGGTAGTCGGTAGTCACTTTGCCGCGCTCGTCCATATATTCTTGTGGTGCTTTGATTACTTTGCCCACAGGGATTACCAATGGGAACTCCTCACTTGGGGTATAATCCACATCTTTCAGCTTAAAGCCATATTTATCCACAGCTGCGCTCTTACCCATGGTCCACAAACCGCGCTCCACTTTCACATATTGCACGCTATCCACGTTCACGCGTTGGTTCAAATAGCTCATAATTGAGTCAGGATCGGCACTTTTGATAATTTGCTTAGCGCTATTGGCTGCCACTTTATTCTTCGCATAAATCATATAGCCCTTAAAACGTGGCTCGTCCCAAGTATAGTTTTTCTTGTTTTGTTTGAAGAAGTTTGCCAATCCTTCAGTATCTTGGTTAGCTTTATCCCACACTTCGCGTAGCGAAACATCAAACAGCAAAATACCATCATGATACTCTCTTACCAAGTTGCGTAGGTCTTCATATTTCTCTTCCAAATGAGCATCCGCATATGCTTTCACGTCGGCATCGCTCATCTCTGCTGGCAAGTGGTATTCCGCACGAGTTTTCTTGATAAAGCTCTTTTCTGCCTCTTTGAATCGCTCATCGCGTTTCACTTGTGTCATCAGTTGGTTGCGCATGCTATCCAATGGTTGGATATTGCGTCTTTCATACAGCTTCACAAAGTGCCAACCAAAGCGGGTAGGGAATGGTTTACTCATCTCGCCTGGCTCCATGTCGAAGGTGATATTCTCAAATGGTTGAACCATCATGCCGCGACCAAACCAGCCCAAGTCGCCACCACGCATGGCCGAACCTTTATCATCTGAGTATGCGCTTGCGATTTCTGCAAAATCCGCACCTGCCAATACCAATTGATACAGACTATCAATCTTTTCTTTTGCTTTGATAGCCATCTCGTCGCTGCCGCGAGGCATCATTTTCATGATGTGTGCGGCATGCACTTCTTCAAACGCGCGCTCCTCCTCTACCAAGGCGATATGGAAACCATAAGGGCTGCGGAAGATTGGTGTCACTTCGCCTACAGCAGTGTTATATATCGCATCCTCAAACGGATACACATAGCGGAACACCTGAATCCATCCCAGTTCGCCGCCGTTCTCGCGGGCGGATGGATCTTCCGACATCTCTTTCGCTACGGTCATAAAATCTTCTGGCTCACGCACAGTAATAGTCTTGCGACCTTTTTTCACTTTCTTCTCAACGCCTGTTGTCACGCGCTCGCGAGCCAACTCAATCTTCGCCAAAGCTGCTGCCTCTGCCACTGTGTCACCTGTCGCAGGACATTGAATAGCGATATGTGCCGCGCGGCGAACGTTAGCCATACGGTTGTAGCTCATTTGCAACAAACTATCTACTGCCTCATTGTCTTGCAAGTATTTTGGCGTAGCTTGAGCACGATAACCTGCCAACTCCTTCGCAAATGCTTCTGTTGTGTCCACGCCTTGGGCGATAGCTTCGGTCACTTTCAACTTAAAGTTGATAAACAAATCCAAGTACTCTTGCATAGTCTTTTTCTCCAGACTACTTTCTTGGTTATTCTTCTCGTAGATATACAAAAACTCTGATGCCATGATTGGCTCGCCATTAATGGTCATCAGCACTTGGTCTTGGTTGTTTGCTGGCGAGGTTGCTTCGTTTTGACTGAAACTCAGCAGACTAGCGCCCAGCATAACGATGGATAATAATGTTTTTTTCATTGTTAGAACTATAATTCTTTGGTTTTACGATTAGTTAATTTGCATTATTTTCGACGCTTTTCGCACCTTTAGGTGCAAAATAGCGTGCAAAGGTACGAAAAAAAATACACATATGCAAGTAATTTCTCGAAAATAATTTTTCCATGTGATTCTGTTTCTTCTTCAGCTCCTTCAATATGCTCTTGGCCACCTTCTCGCACCTTTTCAAACCTCCCCCTACTCTTATCCTGTCGTTTACCTGACTTTAGTTAGTGATTAGTTAGTGATTAGTTAGTGATAAATTAGTGATTAATTAGTGATTGCGCTACCTTTACGCTACCTTTACGCACTCTTTGGTATAGAAATTCCATATAAAACTTGCATATGTAAATTATTTTATGTAATTTTGCAGTCGAATCCTACGCTGGAGGGAAATATGTCCTACGAAAAGCGTTTCGTAAAGGGGCTTTCTTGGGTAGGTTTCTGACATATTGAATAGCGTTTATTGACAAGGTTTCTATTGCGCTTGCGTAATGGAATATCCTTGACGCTTTGTTATTGGCTAACCGAAACTTCGCAACTTTCGAATAATAAGTCAGATTTCAGAGTAATAGTAAATGCCTATGGGTATGATTATATCCATACTACATCTCGTTTAGATGTGGTGTGTTTTCATACCAGCGTAGGTTTCCTGTTGTTTTATTTGACTTATTAGGTAATGCGAAGACCTCGGTTGGCGAATAAGCAACGGAGGTCTGCGCTTTTTGTGTGTTTAAGTGTATGTGAACAATTAACGGAGTAAGCCGAAAATTTGAAAAAGAGTAGGCAAAACACTCATTTAAATGATAAACACAATGATCAATCAGTTTTTGCAACATCGTTTGGCTGATAGACGATATGCTTCGTATGACTATTGTTATTTGTATTTTCAAACAAATAAAGGAAATTTAGGCGGTAGCAATATGGAAAATAGTTGTATGCACCTTTGGAGTTATTTAGCTAGTTGGGGAATGCTCAGAGGAAGTAGTGCTTTGTTACAATGTAGTCCATCCGTTCTAAAAGAATTGATAAAATATTTTGATGATATCAGTCATTCTAATATATGGACAGTAGATGTAGACACCTATGCACCTGAAAGTAAAGAGGAAATTCTTAATGTATACGACGGGATAGCTAAAATACTTAAAAATAGTATAACAAAAACACTAGGGACGGAAATCAAAAATGTTAAAGTTAGTGTTACGTTGGTAACAAAAATCATGTTAGGAGTGTTTGGTTGTGTTCCTGCAATTGACCAATATTTCTATAAAACTTTTCATAAAAAGTATGGAGGCTTTGATAAATTAGGTAGTAAAGAATTGAATGCATTAGAGAACTTTTATGAACAACACAAACCAGAAATTGATAGTTTTCAAATTCATGTTTTAGATTTTGTTGGTAAGAACACTAATTTTCTATACAAAAAAGCGAAATTAATAGATATGTATGGCTTTATAGATGGATTTAATAACTCTCTCAAAAAATAATATGAAAAAACTAATAACATTATTTTTGGTCCTATGCATCGGATTCAACGCATGGGCATATGATTTTAAATCAGGTGATTTATATTATAATATTACAGGTGATACAACTGTAGAGGTCACATATGAACCTGATAATTATGCAGGAGTAACAGATGTGATTATACCTGAATATGTGGTCTATTCTGGTAAAACCTACACTGTGACAAAAATTGGAGTTGACGCTTTCTATAAATCAAGTGATATAAGATCTATTGTCATTCCAAACACAATACGTACTCTAGGTATGAGATGTTTGTATACAAGTAGAAAACTATCGTCTATTACTATCCCTGCAGGAATAAACACTATTCCACCAGGAGAACATCAATATACGGGAATTTTATGTATCAACGCTGACACTATTATATTTAAAAGTGCTACCCCTCCTTCTATTGGAAGTTTATCAGGTACTTATGCTATTAGTAATAGTGTTTGTATCGTACCATGTGGAGCCTTAGATGCCTATACAACGAATATTGCAATTAAAGAAACTGCATATAAAATAGAAGAAATCACTTATTCTATTAGTTTAAAGCCCTCGAATGAAGCATTTGGCATTGCAAAAGTAATACATTCAGATTGCGAAAGCGCCATTATTATGGCTATCCCCAACGAGGGATGTACTTTTGTCAAATGGAGCGATGGCAATACCCAAGCAACTCGTTATTTGGAACTGACAGAAGATATCAGCCTAACTGCATACTTCGCAAAAGAAGGATATACTATCCATGTCTATCAAGATTGTAATACCACAATTGAGTAAGCACGTATGAGATATAGGATAAGATATTTATTCCTGCTTCTTGCTATCCCATTGCAACTTGCTGCTGTGGACTATACGGTAAGTGTAACTACGAATACATGTAGTGAACCCCAAACCCATACCATTCCAGAAGGCGAACAATTGGTTCTTTATGCGCATCCGATAGCAGGGCATACCTTCTCTCAATGGTCAGATGGCAATACGGACAACCCTCGTATTGTCACCATAACTAGTGATGCCTCTTATGCTGCTGAGTTTGTAGATATGTCGCCTATGCCAACTACCTACAATGTGACGGTATATGCAGATGGTTGTGCTACCCCAAAAGTGATTTCTGTTATAGAAGGCGAACAAATTCTGCTGAATGCGCATGCCAAATCTGGTTATGTTTTCTCTCAATGGTCGGATGGCAATACCGATAATCCTCGTGCTGCCATAATCAACGCAGATGCCACCTTTGTGGCGCAGTTTCAGGAGTCGGACGAACCTGCACCTGATGGACAATATACCATTACTATGAAAACAGAAGGATGTAGTACCGAACTTACACAAAATGTATCTGCTGGTACTGAAGTGAAACTCTATGCTCATCCAAAAGAGTGTAATTATTTCTTCAGGTGGTCTGACGGCAACACCGATAACCCACGTACCATAACTATCAATAGCGATGCTACTTATACGGCTATATTTAAAGCAGAACAATATACAATATATGTAGAATCTGCAGACGAAATACAGGGTACTGTAAATATAATTACTAATTGATAATCAATCTATTTCTATGATGCATAACAAGAAATTTATATGCCTATTATGGATGGCATTTTCTATCCTAACGCCCGTGCTTGCTGCATCGGAGGTTACTGCAGACTGCGGTAGCCAAGTAACTATCTCTGCCACTCCAAAAGAGGGCTATCATTTCCTTCGCTGGAATGACAACAACACCGACAACCCACGCGTTGTGGATGTAACAGCAGATGCGACCTACACTGCGTATTTTTCACCTAACAAGCACATCATCACTTGGCTCAACTGGGACAATAGCGAACTCTACAAAGCCGAGTTTGACTATGGTACTACCCCTGTATATGGCGGTGCTGTACCTACCAAACCAGCTGATGCGCAATACACCTATACGTTCGATAGTTGGTCACCCAATATCCATCCTGTACAAGGCGATGATGTATATACAGCAGTATTCTCTAAAACAGTCAATCAATACACCGTTACCTTCAAGAACTGGGACGGATCTGTACTGCAATCTACTAGCGTAGCCTATGGTGAGACACCTGTATATGCGGGCGCCACACCTACTAAGTCTGCTACCGATCAATACACCTATACCTTCGCAGGTTGGGATAAAGAAATTGCCAGCGTAACGGGCAACGTAGTCTATACTGCGCAATTTGAGGCGACAGTGAATAAGTACATTATTACCTTCAATAACTGGGACGGCACTACATTGGCTATCTACGAGGTAGAATATGGTCAAATGCCAGTATATGCAGGCGAATTGCCAACTAAGGCTGCTACCGATGAATACACTTACACCTTCTCTGGTTGGACACCTGCTATCGTAGCTGTCACAGGCAATGCTACCTATACCGCTACCTTCTCTAATGATGTCAATAGCTACACCGTAACACTCGAGGCTGAGAATGGTACAGTCACAGGTTCCGGTACCTACACCTATGGTACATCTGTTAATATCAGCGCTACACCTGCTGAGTGCTATCACTTCGTGAAGTGGAGCGATGGCGATACCAATGCAGTACGCACTATCGTTGTCACGGGTAATATTACTCTCACGGCAATCTTTGAGATCAATACCTATATCATTCGTGTGGAATCTGCTGACGAAACACAAGGTACAGTAAGCGTAACAAAATGAAACACAAATCAATCATACTAATCACCTGCCTTATGCTCTTCTGCTCACAGCTGTGGGCAGAGGAGCATAAGGTGGCTTGTGGTTCATGGATTGAGATTGCTGCCCACCCACTAGAGGACTACCACTTCGTGGAGTGGAACGATGGCAATCAAGATTC
>JAEIGA010007143.1_pt1 | contig 16994 bp, 15 predicted proteins | sample 9270691 | NCBI WGS metagenome assembly JAEIGA01 (sample SAMN17057246, study PRJNA624740) | gut metagenome | biome: biome; isolation source: fecal sample | host: Bos grunniens | place: China: Xizang | collected 2019
CTTTAAATTCTTTTTTCATAAGTGTGCTCCAATAATTGTTTTTCTTACTTGTTATTATAACGCAGAAACGTTTCTTGCTGCAATAACATTTACGCCGGTTCCTGCGACATCTGCAAGAACAACGTCACCAATTTTCACAGGTGCAGTGATTTCTACACCTTTTAAAGCTTCTACACATTCAAATATTTTGCTTTTTGGAATGTCAGCTTCTGTTTTGACATTTACCATGCAGCATGTGCCTCCGCTTACGCGAACAGTAGAGGTAACAATTCTAGTTGGATTTGTCACTTCTTTTTTTGCGTAGATAGAACCTTTTGGACAAGTATTTCCTGTTACTTCAGTCACTTCATTTCCCTCTAATGTGACCGTTAATGGACACCCAAGAGGACATCCGATACATGTTAATTCAATTGTTCTCATAATAGGGCCTCCTTTATACTTCTTCAATACGAATGGTAATCTTCGTTAAATTTGGATACTCAGCAAGTTTCTTCTTGCTTAAGATTACTTGTTCCATTTCACCCGGTGCCATAACCGGACGTTTACGTTTGCTGATTTGCTCATCATCAAAGTAAGTAGCAATTGCGCAGTTCTTATAAACATCACCAACACGGAAACGAACTGTTAAATTGTCTTCCATTTCTGTTGGACGAATGAATTTAGGTACTGTGTAGCGCACACCGCCTTCTGGAACGATTTCTACTGTCTTCACATTTGCTGCAGCGCCGTTTTGAATATAGAGAGCAGCGTTCTTACCTGCAGTAGCAGCTTCCTGTGAAACGTAATCTACAAGGTCGTGTACATGAAGTACATTTCCGCAAGCAAAAACACCTTCAATGTTAGTCTCTAAATTATCTCCAACAATTGGGCCTGATGTGATTGGGTTTAAAGCAACACCGGCACTCTTGCTTAATTCGTTTTCCGGAATCAAGCCACAAGAGAGAAGAAGAGTATCGCATTCATAGCGGATTTCTGTTCCTGGGATTGGTCTGCGGTCCGGACCAACTTCAGCGATTGTAACAGCTTCTACACGGTTTTTGCCTTCAATATCTACTACTGTATGGCTTAATTTCAAAGGAATACCAAAGTCATCTAAACATTGTACGATATTACGTTTTAATCCGCCTGAGTATGGCATGAGTTCAGCAACAACCTTTACTTCGGCACCTTCTAAGGTCATACGTCTTGCCATGATAAGTCCGATATCACCGGAACCTAAGATGACAACTTTTTTACCAGGCATATAGCCTTCCATGTTAACAAGGCGTTGTGCCGTACCGGCAGAGAATACACCTGCTGGACGATAACCAGGAATGTTAAGAGCTCCTCTGGAACGTTCACGGCAACCCATTGCAAGGATAACTGCTTTCGCCTGAATTTGAACCATTCCGTCTTCGCGGTTCATTACAGTAACCACTTTGTCAGCTGTAATGTCCATTACCATTGTGTTTAATTTGTACTCAATACCACGTTCCAAAACCTCATCAATGAATCGAGAAGCGTATTCCGGTCCAGTTAATTCCTGTTTAAATGTATGTAAACCGAAACCGTTGTGAATACATTGATTTAAAATTCCACCAAGTTCTTTATCTCTTTCGATGATTAAAATACTGTCAATTCCGTTGTCTTTTGCAGCAACAGCAGCAGCAAGTCCGGCAGGACCACCGCCCACAATTACTAAATCATATTGTTTCATAGTCGTTTGTCCCCCTTCTTAGATCTCTTTGTTTAATCCGATAGCAATGTTACTTGCGACACCATTCTTTGTAATGTCAAACATGCTTAATTTTAATTCACGTTCCAAAATCTCCATGGTACGAGGAGAGCAAAAGCCTGCCTGGCAACGTCCCATACCTGCACGTGTACGACGTTTTACGGCATCTAAGGAGCGAGCGCCCAATGGACGATGAATAGCATCTAAAATTTCGCCTTCAGAAATCATTTCACAACGGCAGATGATGTTACCATATGCAGGTTGATTCTTGATGAGCTCATTTCTTTCTTCTAAAGAAAGTTCTTCTGGATGAAGAATTCCTTTTCTTGTTGGAATGAAATCAGCTTTTTCTGAAAGAGTAAGCATATCTTTTACAAGTTCTGCAACCATTTCCCCGATGGCTGGAGCAGAAGAGAGTCCCGGTGATTCAATACCGGCTACATTTATAAATCCTTTTGCATCAGTAGCTTCACCGATTACAAAGTCATTTCCATCTTCATGAGCACGAAGACCTGCAAATGATGTGATTACCTGGCGCATTGGTACATTTTTTACGCTCATAGAAGATGTAGCGGTAAGAGAGCCTAGACCTTCACCTGTTGTATTCAAGGCTTCTTTGTCTTCCACATCCAAAGCTGTAGGACCTACAAGGAGGTTACCATGTACTGTTGGTGATACAAGTACACCTTTACCCATTTTGGAAGGCAACTGAAAAATAGTATGGGTAACGTGTGTACCGGCATCTTTATCAAGAAGGCAGTATTCGCCTTTTCTTGCTGTGATATGAAGCTTGTTTTCGCTTACCATATTGTTAAGTTCATCAGCGTATACTCCGGCTGCATTAATTACAACCTTTGCTTCAAAAACCTCTTCTACATTACTGTCAGTATGTAGGGTTTTAACTGCGTATCCATTTTCACTTTTTTCAATATGTTTTACTTCTGTATTTAAGAAGAATGAAACACCATTTACACATGCATTTTCAGCAAATGCCATTGTCATGTGGAATGGACATACGATGCCGCCTGTAGGAGCGTAGAGTGCACATGTTACGTCATCTGCCACGTTAGGTTCCATTTTCACGAGTTCTTCGCGTTCTACGATTCTACATCCTGGAACGCCGTTAACAGCTGCCTTTTCCAGTAATTCATCAAGCCCTGCACGATCCTGGTCCTTTGTACAGACAACGAGGGAACCGTTTCTTTTAAATGGGATATCTAATTCCTTTGAAAGATTATCCATTAATTCGTTACCGCGAACATTGAGTTTCGCTTTCAGTGAGTTTGGTTTTGCATCGAATCCTGCGTGGATAATTGCACTGTTTGCTTTAGAAGTTCCATTACATACGTCTTCTTCGCGCTCGATGACACAAATGTTTGCCTGATATCTGGATAATTCACGTGCGATAGCACTACCGATTACACCAGCACCGATGATTGCTACATCATACATTGTTTTATTCTCCTTTTCCTTTTGATGAAATGCAACTGTTCAGAGCCACTTCGAAAACACGTTGGCTCTGAACAATCGCAAAAAGAGCAAGAAAAAACAAAGTGATTCCTATCACTTTATTTTACCTTGCTCATGTCTCCTGGTAATTTATTTGATTTTCCGAAAACAATTCTAGCATATATCTATTTTCATTGCAAGTATTTTTATTTATTCTCAAAACGCAATTGAAAAGGAAACAAAAGTATGTTATTTTTTGTTTAGACATGAAGCGGGAGGAGATAAAATGTTTAGCAAATACAACTTGTTTTTATTCGATATGGACGGCACCTTGTATTTGGGTGACCAATTATATGATTTTACAAAGGAGCTCCTTGCAAAGATTCGTGAGAAAGGGAAAAGATATCTTTTCATGACCAACAACTCATCGAAGAGTGTTGCTGATTATGTGAAGAAATTAGCCAAGCTTGGTATTGAAGCAACCGAAGAGGATTTTATAACTTCATCACAGGCAACTGCTTATTATTTGAAACTTCATCATGCGGGTGCGAGACTTTATGTGTGCGGAACCAATTCACTCAAAGAAGAACTTCGTAAAAATGGTTTTGTAATTACAGAAAACCTAGATGAAGTTGATTTAATTGTCATGGGATTTGATACGGAGCTTACATTTAAGAAGTTAGAAGATGTAAGTAAGCTTTTACTTACAAGAGAGAATATACCATATATTGCAACTAATCCGGACTACGTTTGCCCGACTGAATATGGTAGTGTGCCAGATTGCGGTAGCGTGTGTGATATGATTTATAATGCTACAAAGAAACGTCCGCTGGTAATCGGAAAACCGGAGCCTTTGATGCCACAGCTTGCGATGCAGCAGCATGGCTATTCGAAGGAAGAAACGGCGGTTATCGGTGACCGTATTTATACAGATATTAAGAGTGGTTTGAATGCAGGAGTAACAGGCGTACTTGTTATGAGTGGAGAAACCACACAGGAGATTTTAGATGCATCAGTAGAGAAGCCGCATATAGTATTGAAAGATGCGGGAGAAATGATTGCGACGATATAGGATTAATTTGGAACGGACAGGGTGACTTGTCCGTTTTTATATATAACTTGAATGGTTAATAATCATATGCTATAATTGGAGTACATCAAAAATCGGCACATTTTTTAATATTTAAAGTGTCATATAAGCGTTTATATCAAAACGCATCTGATTTTCAAGACAGTTCAGTCGGAAAAATTCAAAGTTGATGAAAAATAAATATTGGAGGGATTGCCTATGATTGTATTACAAACATTCTTTTACAATATTGACAATGCGTATTAAATGCGTATAATATAAAGAAAGGAATACAATATGAAGAGAAGAGAATTAATTAAATTACTTGAGAGAAATGGATGGTATTCTAAGAGAAATGGTGGAAATCATGAATTATATACAAATGGAAACAATATTGAGCCAATTCCTAGACATCCTAAAATTAATGAGCGATTAGCAAGAGATATTATAAAAAAATATAATCTAAAGTAGAAAGGCGAGGTAAAAAAATGAAAGAAAGAAGTGTATACCCAATTATTATTACAAAAGAAAAAGATGGTTTTTATGTAAGAATTCCAGATTTTGAAACTGCAACACAAGGAAGAAGTATAGCAGATTGTATTGTGATGGCCAGAGATGCAATAGGACTTATGGGAATTGACATGATTGATGATGGAAAAGAGTTGCCAGAGCCTAATACAAAAGCTTATGAATTGGAAGAGGATGACATCGTAACCTTAGTAGATGTTGACTTTGTCGACTATAGAAAAAGAGTGGATAATCGTGCTGTAAAGAAAAATTGTACAATACCTTATTGGTTAAGTGTGGAGGCAGAAAAAATAGGTATCAATTATTCTCGAATTTTGCAGGACGCACTTATAAATATACTGGGAATTTCAAGGCGTTACTAATTAAATTTATTGTGTTATATTTGAAGCCATTATGTTATAATGTCCCAAGGAGGAGAGCAAGATGATACGTTTTAATTGTGATTATTTGGAAGGAACTCACCCAAGAATTCTACAAGCGTTGACTGAAACCAATATGGTTCAGACCTGTGGATATGGTGAGGATGAATATTGTGAAGCTGCAAGGGAAGCGATTAAGAAAGTGTGTAAATGCGAGAATGCACAGGTACATTTTCTTGTTGGAGGAACACAGGCTAATTTGACAGTAATTTCTTCTATTTTGCGTCCACATCAGGCAGTTCTATGTGTGAAGGAAGGGCATATCAATGTGCATGAGACAGGTGCCATTGAATCGACAGGACACAAGGTACTCGCTATTGAAGGAAAAGATGGGAAACTTAGCGCAGACCAGATTCTTGAGCAACATAAATTGCATTGGGAGGACGGTTCTCATGAGCATATTGCGCAACCGAAATTAGTTTACATTTCCAATCCAACAGAACTTGGAACCATCTATACGAAATCCGAATTGGAAGCAATACGCAAGGCATGTGATGAGTGCAATCTGTATCTGTTTTTGGATGGAGCACGTCTTGGATATGGTTTGATGTCGAAAGACAATGATATGACGATAGAAGACATTGCAAAGAATTGTGATGTGTTCTATATCGGCGGAACGAAAGTAGGCGCCCTGTTTGGTGAGGCAGTTGTGATTACAAACCCTGCATTGCAGGAGGATTTCCGCTATATTATCAAACAAAAGGGTGGCATGCTTGCGAAGGGTAGACTTTTAGGTATTCAGTTTTTAGAATTATTCAAAGATGGTCTGTATTTTGAAATCTCAGCACATGCAATGAAAATGGCAGAAATCTTAAAAGAAGGTTTGGAAGAACTGGGTTACAAGTTTTATGCAAACAGTCCAACTAACCAGCAATTTGTAATTGTGTCGGATAAGAAATTACAGGAATTAGATGACAAATATAGCTATGAATATCAAATGCGATACGATGCTGAAAATAGTGTTGTTCGATTCTGTACAAGCTGGGCGACCCAAGAAGAACATGTGCGTCAATTGTTAGAAGATATGAAGTAGGTGAAAGATATGTTGGTAAAAATATTTACAGACGGTGCGGCCCGTGGAAATCCGGATGGCCCTGGCGGATATGGAACCGTTTTAGAATATGTGGATGGCAAAGGGCAACTTCACACAAGAGAATATTCCTGCGGATATAAGAAGACTACCAATAATCGTATGGAGTTAATGGCTGCAATTGTAGGATTAGAAGCACTGAATAGACCATGCAATGTGGAATTATATTCGGACTCCAAGTATTTGGTAGATGCATTTAACCAGAAATGGATTGACAGTTGGCTACAAAAGGGATGGAAACGTGGAAAAAATGAACCGGTAAAAAATGTGGATCTATGGAAGCGTTTACTTAACGCCAAAGAACCCCACGATGTCACTTTTATCTGGGTGAAAGGACACGACGGACATCCACAGAATGAAAGATGTGATGTTTTGGCTACAACCGCAGCAGATGGAGAAGATTTAATCGATGATGTAATGATGGAGTAGTTTATGACAATAAGATCATGACATTAAGATTGTTATATAACTTCTTTACAATTTGAAATAATAGTGATAGAATCACAAAGGATTGAAGTAAGACAGACGGTCGCTGCTGCAAGTGCCGAAAGGCCGCAGGAGAGGAAAGTCCGGGCTTCATAGGGCAGGATGCCGGCTAACGGCCGGTGGAGGCGACTCCAAGGATAGTGCAACAGAAATGTACCGCCTAAGTTTCGACTTGGGTAAGGGTGGAAGGGCAGTGTAAGAGACTACCGCCTTCTTGGTAACAAGAGGGGCATATGTAAACCCCATCCGAAGCAAAACCGAATAAAAACCATGTGGCGGCCCGTCACGTTTTAGGTAGGTTGCTTGAACCTGTTGGCAACAGCAGGTCTAGATAGATGACCGTTCAACGACATAACCCGGCTTATCGTCTTGCTTCTTTCTTTGTTCTTCTGGGTATAAAACTCTATTTTTAATGATAAATACCCAGAAAAAGCCTCAAAACACATTAAAAGCAAGCTAAAATACAGTTGAGTTTCTATAAATATTATATATTACACACATAATACCCATGATTTTGTAAAATCATGGGTATTTTAATACTTTACATAGCTATTTATAGAAAGTCGGCCATATAATCATAAAAAAAGAATGTCAGATTAGCAAATCGACATTCTTTTTCTAAACTATCTTCTATATTTCTCTTCGCAATATTGACAACGATAAACGATTTCTTCAGGGTCAGTTAAGACAAATACATGGTCTAACTGTTGTTCCACAGAAGTAATACAACGAGGATTTTTACATTTAATAACGTTTGTCACTTTTTCCGGAAGTGTTAAACTTTTTTTCGCAATAATACGATCGTCTTGAATAATATTGACTGTGATGTTGTGGTCAATAAATCCTAAGATGTCAAGGTCAATAACGTCAATAGGACATTCAATCTTAATCAGATCTTTTTTGCCCATTTTTTTACTTGGAACATTTTTGATAATCGCTACACAGCAATCTAACTTATCCAAATTCAAATGTTTATAGATTTCCATACTTCTTCCGGCTTGAATATGGTCTAACACAAAACCTTCTGAAATGGTACTAATGTTTAACGAATTTTTCATCATGATGCTTCACCTGTCCTTTCCTATGATACTTTGATGCCAAGTAATGTGAGAATCAATGCCATACGAACATATACTCCATATTGTGCCTGCTTAAAGTATGCAGCACGTGGGTCATCATCCACTTCAACAGCAATCTCATTTACACGTGGAAGTGGGTGGAGAACAAGCATGTTTTCCGGTGCCAATTCCATTTTCTTTGCATCTAAGATATAGAAATCTTTCATGCGGATGTAATCTTCTTCATTGAAGAAACGTTCCTTTTGAACACGTGTCATGTAAAGTACATCGAGCTGTGGAAGAGCTTCTTCTAAGCGTTCCACTTCTTCGTAAGGAATGTTTTGTTTTTCCAATACATCTTTGCGAATGTAACCAGGAAGTCGAAGTTCTTCTGGTGATATCAAGATGAATTTAATATTTGTATAACGTACGAGTGCCTGAATCAAAGAGTGAACTGTACGTCCGAATTTCAAGTCACCACAAAGACCAATTGTAAGGTTATCAAGTCTTCCGCCAAGTGAACGGATTGTTAAAAGGTCAGTTAATGTTTGGGTAGGGTGTTGGTGTCCACCATCACCTGCGTTGATAATTGGAATGGAAGAGTAACGGCTTGCAACCATTGGGGCACCTTCTTTTGGATGTCTCATTGCAACGATGTCTGCGTAGCAAGAAACCATGCGCACGGTATCAGAAACAGTTTCTCCTTTTGATGCGGAACTAGAGTCTGCGGATGAAAATCCAAGAACACTACCTCCTAAATTCAGCATTGCTGCTTCGTGGCTAAGTCTGGTTCTTGTGCTTGGCTCGAAGAACAGAGTAGCAAGCTTTTTACCTGCACATGCGTGTGCGTATTTTTCACGGTTGTTTTCGATGTCGTTTGCCAAATCTAACAACTCGTTTAATTCCTCAACTGAAAAGTCCAAAGGACTCATTAAATGTCTCATAGTAACCTCCTCGTTTATCGATATGTTAATAAATCTTCTACAGATTTTCTTTTTGGAGCTTCCGGCGAAATGTCAGGATATCCAATTGCAATTAATGCAGCCAGTTCCTGGTTTTCTGGAATATCTAGTAACTCAGTAATCCCGTCTTCATCCCAGATTCCCATAATAACGGTACCTAGACCAGCTTCGTGAGCAGCAAGACAAAATGTCTGGCATGCAGCCCCTACGTCAAACATCTGCCAGCGGTCTTCCTTTTTCGTAGCGTAAGAACCGTCGCGATTAAAACCACAGCGACCTTTTATAAAAGTCACAGCAATTAAAGTAGAAACTTGTCTAACAATATTCGCGTTAATTTCTGGGGTAAATTCATCTGCAATTTTTTGAATAATAGATGTGTCTTCAATTGCAATATAACGAGTAATCTGAGTGTTTTTCCAAGAAGGAGTAAAAGATGAAGTGGAAATAATAGACTCTAAAAGGGAATGACTAATCTTATCATTCTTAAACTTTCGAATACTTCTTCTTCCTTTGATACATTCTGTAGCGTTCATCATAGTACCTCCTATCAGAAAATCTTCTTAAAACATAATATAACAAATAAAATGGTTTTTCAACAGTAGATTTTAGAAAATAATTGTATTATAATAAGAAATAGTTTTTTCGTTATTTTTCAGGAGGATACGAAAATGGAAAAATTGATCGAACTTAGAGAAGAAATTGATGAAATTGACAGGCGGATTGTGGATTTATATGAGAGAAGAATGGCAATCTGTGAACAGGTCGGAGAATTTAAAATAGATGCCGGAAGAAAGATTTTTGATAAACAACGTGAAAAGGAAAAACTTTTAGCGGTCACAGAAAAGGTAACGGATGAGTTTCATAAAAAAGGGATATCGGAACTGTTTGAGCAGTTGATGTCAATGAGTCGAAAATTGCAGTATCAGTTGTTGACAAAGAAGGGAGCACTTGGACGTCTTCCTTTTATAGGTGTAGATACCTTAGATGTGGATGGTGCACGTATTGTGTTTCAAGGAACAGAAGGGGCATATAGCCAAGCAGCCATGGAGAAATACTTTGGAAAGAATCTAAACAGTTATCATGTGCAGACCTTCCGTGATGCCATGGAAGCAATTGAAGAAGGCTCAGCAGATTTTGCAGTACTTCCGATTGAAAATTCCTCAGCAGGTGTGGTAAATGAAGTTTACGATTTGCTTATGGAGTTTGAAAACTATATTGTGGGAGAGGTATTTCTTCCAATTGAACATACGTTAGCAGGTCTCCCGGGAACGAAGTTATCCGATATTGAGCGGGTATATTCTCATCCACAGGCGTTGATGCAGAGTGCCAAGTTCTTAGATGACCACAGAGATTGGCAGCAAATCAGTGTGGCAAATACTGCGGTTGCAGCAAAGAAGGTGCTGGAGGACAACAATCCTATCAAGGCAGCGATTTGCAGCGCCTATGCGGCAGAATATTATGGACTAGAGGTTTTGCAGGAGAAGATTAATCATAATGCCAAAAATGCCACACGTTTTATTGTGGTTACAAACCAGAAGATTTTCCTTAAGGATGCAACCAAGATTAGCATTTGTATTGAAGCGGCACATGAAAGTGGTTCTTTGTATCATTTGTTATCACATTTTATTTACAATGATTTGAACATGGTTAAGATTGAATCCAGACCAATTGAAGGAAGAAATTGGGAGTATTGTTTCTTCATTGACTTTGAAGGGAATATGGCTGATGGGGCAGTAAAGAATGCCATTCGTGGACTTCGCGAGGAATCCAGAAGCTTGAAGATTTTAGGAAACTATTAGAAGACTACATAGAAAGCAGGTATTTGCTATGAGAACAAACCAACTGATGTTATATAAAAACATGGAGCATGGGAAACTCCTTCAAGATATGACATTTTTGATGGAGAATTGTGAAAATGATTATTACAACAAAGAGGATTTGGTAAGTCTTCTTTTCGATTGCATGAATGAACTTCTTGAAATGACAGCAAGTCATGGATTTGAAGGAAATCTGTGGCATAACTATCTCACATTTTTGCTTGCAAATGACGAAAATGCATATAGTACCGCTTGTGAAGTGGTAGGAGCAGTGGACGGTAGCATTAACGACGTTGTGTTGCACGATTTGCAGATATTCCGTGAACTATTTGAATACGATTTACAACGTATTGAAAAGGCTTTGGATGTTACATTTGTTTCCATGATTGAGCAGTATGAAAATGTGAAAGGACATGGAAAAGTATTTAATCAGAGAATTCGTGACAGCATATGTGAATTGGCTGTTTTGCTAGCGAAGAGTTGCAATGCAGAAGAATTCAAGACAACTCTCACCGACTTTTATAAGAACTTTGGTGTCGGTAAATTTGGTTTACATAAAGCGTTCCGTGTGGAACATACGGAAGACGGCGCGGAGATTGTACCAATCAACAAGATAGCACATGTGCATTTAGATGACTTGGTTGGATACGAGATTGCCAAGAATAAGCTGATTGAAAATACGGAGGCATTTGTGGAAGGCAGAAGGGCAAATAACTGTCTGCTTTTTGGAGATGCAGGTACAGGTAAATCCAGCTCAATAAAGGCCATTCTCAATCAGTATTACGATAAAGGCCTTCGTATGATTGAAATTTATAAGCACCAATTTCAAGATTTAAATGATGTCATTGCTCAGATTAAGAACCGTAATTATAAATTTATTATCTATATGGATGATTTATCATTTGAAGAATTCGAGATTGAGTATAAATATTTAAAAGCAGTCATTGAGGGTGGTTTGGAGAAGAAACCAAACAACGTGTTGATCTATGCAACATCTAACAGAAGACATTTAGTTCGCGAGACGTTTAAGGATAAGCAGGACAGAGACGAAGAGTTGCATACCAATGACACTGTACAGGAAAAATTGTCACTGGTGGCACGATTTGGTGTAACCATTTATTTCGGAAGACCGAACAAGAAGGAATTCCAGAATATTGTAAAGGTTCTTGCGGAACGCAGTGATATTCAGATGAGCGAAGAAGAATTGTATCTGGAGGCAAATAAGTGGGAATTAAGCCACGGTGGTCTATCCGGAAGAACGGCTCAGCAGTTTATTGATTATTTGTTAGGAAAAAGATCCTAAGGATGGAGGAGACTTATGTTAGAGGTTAGAAATCTATCTAAGATTTACAAAACGAAAAATGGCATGGACGTCAAGGCATTAGACAACGTTTCGATACAATTTCCGGAAAAAGGTATGGTATTCCTTTTGGGAAAAAGCGGAAGTGGTAAATCTACGCTGTTAAATGTCTGTGGTGGATTGGATGCTCCGACAACTGGTGAAATCATTGTAAAAGGGAAAAGCAGTGAGAAGTTTTCCCAAGGGGATTTTGATAGTTATCGAAACACCTTTGTCGGTTTTATTTTTCAAGAATACAATATTTTAAATGAATTTTCTGTGGAGGATAATATTGCACTCGCTTTGGAACTGCAAGGAAAACCGAAGGATAAAAAGGCAGTTGCAGAATTATTAAAACAAGTAGATTTGGAAGGCTATGCGAAGCGTAAGCCTAACACGTTGTCTGGTGGACAAAAGCAACGTATTGCCATTGCCCGTGCGCTGGTTAAATCACCGGAAATTATTATGGCAGACGAGCCGACGGGAGCATTGGATTCTGCAACTGGAAAACAAGTGTTTGAAACATTGAAGAAATTATCTGAGGATAAATTGGTATTAGTGGTTTCTCATGACCGAGAATTTGCAGAGCAATATGGAGACCGTATTATTGAGTTAAAAGACGGACAGGTGCTTTCTGATGTTACCAAGACACAAGAAAAGCAACAAACTCTTAGTGAAAATATCCATACGGTAGGAGAAGTGCTGTGTATTAAAAATGGCGAGAAACTAAGTGATACAGATTTTGATGCTATTAAGAAGTTTTTGCAAAAATCCAGCGGTGATATTATTATTGCCAACAACGAAAAGGATGTACAAACCTTCAAAAAAGCAAGCCATATTACAGAAGATGGTGAAAAAGAAGTATTCCGTGAAACAGTGGAAGAACAAGAGAAAAAAGCATACAAACCGGAGGATAGTAAATTTATACGTTCTAAATTGCCGGCCAAGCATGCAATAAAAATCGGTCTTTCTAGTTTAAAAACAAAGCCGGTACGTTTGTTCTTTACCATTCTATTGTGTACTATAGCTTTTGTCTTGTTTGGATTGTTGTCAACCATGAGTTTTTATGACAGTGAATCTACCTTTAAGCAAACTATGCTGGATTCAACCCATACGCTGTTTCGAGTGGGCAAGGTGTATCAGGCGAAAGAAACAATCTATCAAAACGGAGAACAGTCCTACGAATATGACACGATTTTCGAAGGACGTTTTTCCGAGGCTGATTTGGAAGATTTGAAAAACAAATTCAGTAAGGATGCATTTGGTGGAGTGCCTATATATTGGGATTACAATGTTCGCTCATCCCAGTCTAATTACTGGAACAATCAGATTGATGTTGTAGCTTTTTTGGCTGAGGATAATACGCTACGGGGCAATATAAGTGGAAATTATCCTGCTAATAAGGATGAAATCTGTATTTCTTCTTATATGGCAGATGTTATCATTAATTGTAAAACATATGATGACAGTGGCAATGTAATCGATGTCACAACTCGGGATGAATTGCTCGGTAAAAAAATGGTTATCGGTGGCAGCGCATATAAGATTGTGGGTATCATGGATAGCGGAGTGATTCCAGAGAAATATGAGGAATTGAAATCACCTGAGAGCGAGAATAATCAACTGACATACCAGCTTCAGACAGAATTGGCTGACGGTTTACACTTTACGGTATTCGTATCGCCGGACAGATTGGCAAAAATTGCAGAAGAATATGAGCCATACACCGGTGAAAAACTGGTGATGTACAGACGTATAGGTGTGACATCAAAAACCAATGCCGGAAAATATAATTTCCCAGAGTGGGGTAATGCATCTTATGAGCAATTGGCGAATTTGTCAGAGAAACAGAGAGTTGTTTATACAAATGGAGAGAAAACGACTTTGGCTGATGGAGAAGTATTGGTTTCCCAGAGAGTGTTTGTCAATCTGCTTTATGAGCGTTATACAGAAAAATCAGATGAGGCGGCTGCCCGTGAGGATTGGAATACCAGTGATAAACTACACAAAACAATGGAATTAATCGACCAAGTGTCTAATCGCGGTGTTTGGAAAGAAAACAAGGAAACGAAAAAATCAGAATTAATTCCATTTACAGAAGAGGAACTGGTACAAAAAATACAACAGGTCCTTGCAGCGCTTAAAAAAGATGGTGTGCAACTGACCATTGGTGCAAAACTATTTGCAGATGACACACAATCTGTATATGGCGATTTGCGAGAATTTTCTGTAGCAGGTATTCTTGTCAGTACAGAAGAAAATGTGGATGACCTTTTGTATGTTTCTGATTCCGTTATGGACGCGTGGTGGAATGAGCAGAAAACAAAAGTAGATTATTATTCTGTTGTTACTAGTGATTATAAAGATGATGCCAACGCAATTTATGGAGCAATCTTCCTTCAATACGATCATTCGGTGGAACAGACCAATAAATTTTGGGAAATGTATAGCACAGAAACCTTTGGAGAAGATGGTAGCAGAGTGAGACCATCCGGAGGTTTTATTGACAGATTAGAAATGGTTGATTCTCTGGTTAAAGAATTATCGAAGGTGTTCTTGTACGTGGGATTAGTGCTTGCTGTCTTTGCGGCACTGTTATTATCGAATTTTATTTCGGTATCCATTTCGCAGAAAAAGAAAGAAATCGGTATTTTACGTGCTGTTGGAGCGAGAAGCTTAGATGTGTTTAAAATCTTCTTCTCTGAATCATTCTTTATCTCTGCTTTATGCGTGATATTTGCATCCACAGTAAGCATTATTGTGTGTGGAATTTTAAATGCAGAGCTGGCAGTAGAATTAGGTGCGTCACTCTTTGTATTTGGTATTCCGTCACTGGTTGTGTTAATAGCAATCGCGCTTGTCACAACTGTAGTGGCAACATTCCTTCCGGTATGGAATGCGGCAAAGAAGAAACCGGTTGACTCGATTCGAGCATTATAGAATACGAAAGCCAGGCACATTTGTTTATGTGTCTGGCTTGTTTTTTGTTGTTGTCTATTCAATTAACTGCAATTTTGAAATATCCGAATCAATCATCAAAGAATAATTTGTATAATAAACAACAAATCCCGGTTTGCCGCCGCTTGGTTTTTTGACATGCTTCTTTTCAATATAGTCAATTTCTACTTTTTCGTTTCCGCGATTCTTGGAATAGTAGGCAGCTAATTTACCTGCTTCTTCAAAGGTTCTGTCCGGAAGCTCGTCCCCGTTTGTTTTCACAATTACATGGGAGCCAGGACAGCCTTTGGCGTGGAACCACCAGTCATTTCCATTTGCAAAATGGAAGGTGAGTTCCTCGTTTTGAATGTTATTTTTACCCACATACATGTGATAACCGTCGCTTGAAATATAGTGAAACGGCTTGCTGTTTATTTTCACCTTTTGCTTTGTGAATTTACGTTTTACATATCCTGCACTGATGAGTTCTTCTTTAATCTGCGTCAAATCATCCTCGCTAAGTGCGATATCAAGAGCATTGCTGACAGATTCCAAATAAGTGATATCATCTTTGGTTTCCTGAATCAGTTCTGTCAATGCCTCAAAGGTACGTTTTTGCTTATTATATTTATCAAAATATTTCTGTGAGTTTTCCTGCGGTGTCTTGGTGTTGTCCAGAGGAATTACAATATTTTCATTTGTATAGTAGTTGAGGCACTCCAGTTGTTTGGCGTCGGGCTCCAGACCATAGCCATATACATTGATCAACTCCCCGTACACACGATATTTGTCGCGGTTTTCCGTGTCACGAAGCTGCTTGAACTGAAGGTCATATTTTTTACGATTTCTCTCCAATGCAGTTTGGACGATTTTGCGCAAGTCAACAGACTTCTGACGGATACGTGTTACGGTATTCTTGGTAGCGTAGTAGTTCTCTAGTAAGTTAGACATAGAATCATACTGTTTAACATCATATTGTCCAAAATGGGAGAGTGGGGCTGCAGAAAATTCCTTCGGCTCACCTGCCTGATAATAAATGCAAGGAGCAAAGGATGCGCCTCTTATATTATCAAAGAAGAGAGTGAACTGTTTATACAGATGAACCAGCACATCCTCTGATAACTCTTTTGGTGTAATGGACGAATCCACGCCTGAGACATAACAAATTTCTTCGGCTACAACAGGACTAACACCGGTAAAGCTGGTGTAGATTGCTTTTGCAAGTCCGGTTGGTTTTGCCGTTAGTGTCTGAGAAAAATCTGCAAATGTCACATCTAAAGGATTCAACTTTTCCATGGTGTCCGGAATAAAGTAGTCTCGTCCCGGTAACACTTCACGCACAGAACTCATCTGCGCAGAAACGTGTTTAATGCTGTCAATAATACGATAGTCACTGTTGCAGAAGATGATGTTACTGTGCTTACCCATAATCTCAACAATCAAATATTTTTTACAAAGGTCACCAAGCTCATCTAAGTGCTCAATTTCAAACTGAATAATACGTTCTAATTTTGGCTGTGTAATAGCTGTAATACGTCCATTGTTGATATGCTTTCTCAGGAGCATACAGAAATTCGGCGCTGTCATTGGACTTGGCTTATTTGCTTCTGTTAAATATATCAGTGGAAGAGAGGCGCTTGCAGACATGTAGAGTCGCTTTTGCCCATTCGATGTTTTGATAGTGAGCAAAAGTTCGTCTGCTTCCGGCTGTGCAATTTTATTGATTCTTCCGTCTAAAAGAGTCTCTTTTAATTCGTTTACTAGATTTGCAATTGTAATTCCGTCAAAAGCCATGAGTATATATCCTTTCTAGGTTTCAATGATGACAGTATATCATGTAATCTTTCATTTTTGAAGACTAATTTACTGAGCAAAACATTGACGCAAACTCACAAATGAATTATAATGTATTAGGTTTTAACAAAGACATTCTGAAGAAAGAGAAAGAGGTTAAACAAATGATTAAAAGTATGACTGGTTTCGGGAGATGCGAAATCACAGATGGGGAACGCAAGTTTACCGTAGAGTTAAAAGGAGTGAATCACAGATATTTAGATGTGAACATCCGTATGCCAAAGAAACTGAATTTCTTTGAGTCATCTATTCGTAACTTATTAAAGCAGTAC
>JAEIGA010007144.1_pt1 | contig 16993 bp, 17 predicted proteins | sample 9270691 | NCBI WGS metagenome assembly JAEIGA01 (sample SAMN17057246, study PRJNA624740) | gut metagenome | biome: biome; isolation source: fecal sample | host: Bos grunniens | place: China: Xizang | collected 2019
TGGTGGAAGTATTGTATATAATACTTTTCATACTCTTCAAATAACACCAGTAGCACCACTTAATAATAAATCATATAGAAATTTATTAAATTCAGTTATTTTACCTGAAAATATGAAAGTAACTATAGTACCTAAAAATAGCAATGATATATTAATTACAATAGATGGTGAAAATAACTTTTATAATGATATATTAAAAATAGAAACTTATGTAGATGAAAAAAGAATTAATTGTTTAAGACGAAAAGATTATGATTTTGCAAAGAAAATAAACGAAAAATTTTTAAAGTAGAACAAATATTATTTTTATGTTATAATCAATTTGTGAAAAAGAGGTGTATTATGGACGGTAAAACATATAATTCAGAAGAAGAATTTTTAAAAGAATATGATGCTAGTTTATTTAAAGGATTATCTTTAACAGTAGATATAGCATTATTTAGTATTGCGGATGATATTCAAAACAATTATAGAAAATTAAATGAAAAGAAATTTTCTGTTCTTTTAATTAAAAGAGACAATTACCCATTTAAAAATAAGTGGTGTTTACCAGGAGGATTTGTTGGTTTTGATGAAGATATAGAAGATGCACCAAAAAGAATTCTTGCAAATGAAGCTGGATTGCATAATATATATTTAGAGCAATTATATACATTTGGTTCTCCTGATAGAGATCCAAGAACAAGAGTTGTATCAACTTCTTATTTGGCATTAGTAGATAAAAATAGAATAACTGAAAAATTAAGTTCTAATGCATCTTGGTTTAATATAACTAAACATGAAGATGATAAAGAAATATTTATTATTCTTGATAATGGTACAGAAACCCTTAAATTTACTGTGGAAAAAGAGTTAAAAGAATCTACAACTGATAGATATAAGTTTAATATTACTAAAAATGATTCTTTAGCGTTTGATCATCCATTAGTAATAGTATCAGGTATAGAAAGATTAAAAAATAAAGCTAGTTATACTGATGTAGTATTTAATATGATGCCTAAGTATTTTACTTTAGGAGATTTACAAAATGTATATGAAGTAATTTTAGGTAAAGAACTTTTAGCACCAGCTTTTAGAAGAATAATATCAGATAAGGTTATTAAAACAGACAAAGTAAAAACAGGTGGTGGACATAGACCTAGTGTACTTTTTATGTATAATGATAAGAAATAAATTGTTACAAACAAAATGTAACAATTTTTTTATATATGTTTTTTTATATAGCAAAATATGCTATAATTAAAATAGGTGATTGTATGGAAAATATTAATATAGATATAATAAATGAAAGATTTAATAAAATATGGAGGCAACTTTGACGCTGATAACTTATTAGAAAAGATAGAAAATCTAAATAATAAAATGTCAAACCCAGATTTTTGGAATAATATAGAAGAAGCTAATAAGGTTACAGAAAAGTTAAATGCTTATAGAGAAATAACTAAACCATTAGAAAGTTTAAAAGAAGATATTAATGAAATTAATGATTATATAGAACTATTAAATAGTACATATGATGAAGAAATAGAAAAAGAATTATTGGAAAATTACAATAATGTTTTAATAAAGTTAGATGAACAAGAAATATATACATATTTAAATGGTAAATATGATAAAGAAAATGTCATATTTGAAGTACACGCCGGGGCTGGTGGTACAGAAAGTTGTGACTGGGCATTGATGCTTTCAAGAATGTATACTAAATATTTTGAAAATAAAAATTACAAATATGAAGTAATCGCTCAAACTTTAGGAGAAGAAACAGGTATAAAAAGTATTACTTATTTAGTAAAGGGTAACTTTGCATATGGATATTTAAAAGGTGAAAAAGGAGTACATAGATTAGTTAGATTATCACCTTTTGATTCTAATAATAGAAGACATACTTCTTTTGCTGCGGTTGATGTTACTCCTGAGTTTAGTAATGATATAGATATTGTTATAAATGAATCTGATTTAAAAATAGATGTATATAGAAGTAGTGGTGCAGGTGGACAAGGAGTTAATACAACAGATAGTGCGGTTAGAGTTACACATTTACCTACTAAGATAGTTGTTACTTGTCAAAACGAAAGAAGTCAAATAAAGAATAAAGAAATAGCTATTAAAATTTTAAAAAGTAAATTATATCAACTAAAAGAAAAAGAAAACAAAGATATGATAGATAGCATGAAGGAAGACCATAATGAAATAATGTTTGGTTCACAAATAAGAAGCTATGTTCTTCATCCATATTCAATGATAAAAGATCATAGAACAAACTATGAAACATCTAATGTTAATAAAGTATTAGATGGTAATTTGGATATGTTTATTGATAGTTATTTAAAAAGGGAGGTATAAAATGGGGATTATTAATATATTAAAAAAACATAAAAGAGAAAAAATATTAAAACTAATAAGTAAGAGACATTTATTTAAAAGATATTTATTACTAATATTTGGAAGTTTTTTATATGCTTGTGCTTATAATTTGTTTTTTCTAGAAAACAACATAGTAGCAGGAGGCGTAGGAGGAATTTCAATTATCACAAGAAAATTAATTGAACCATCTATTATGATAGCAGTTTTATCTGGTGTTTTATTACTAGCAAGTTATTTTACATTAGGTAAAAAACAAACAATTAATTCTTTAGTAGGCTCTATTTTATATCCATGCTTTGTATGGTTAACAAAAGATATAGGAAGTGTATTTGATATATCAAATGACAATTTATTATTAATTGCAATATTTGGAGGTGTATTAACAGGTACTGCAGCCGGTATAGTCTTTAAAACTGGATTTACATCAGGTGGAACAGATATACTAAATCAAATTATATCTAAATATTTTAAAGTATCTTTAGGAACGGCTATACTTATGTCAGATGGACTTATAGTACTTGCAGGAGGTTTCTTCTTTGGATGGACTAATGTTTTATATGCAATAGTTATTTTATATATTATAAATATAATGGTTGATAAAGTAGTTCTTGGTATATCTAAGTACAAAGCTGTGTATATAACTACAACAAAAGAAGATGAAGTAACTGATTTTATTACAAATGGTTTAAATTTAGGAGCTACTTTATTAGAATCAAAAGGTGGTTATACTAATAAAAAAGGTAATGTAGTTTTAACAGTTATAGAAACTAATAATTACTTTAATGTAAAAGAATCAATAACACAAATAGATCCTAATGCTATTTTATTAGTAATGGATGCATATCAAAGTGAAAATATATATACAGGAAAGGTGGATGAGAAATAGTGGATTTTATTAGATTTAAAGATGTTGATAAAACCTATAATAATGGTGTACATGCAATATATGGGCTTAATTTAAATATTAAAAAAGGAGAATTCGTATTTGTTATTGGTGCATCTGGTTCAGGTAAATCAACACTTATAAAAATGCTATATAGAGAAGAAAAACCTAATCATGGAGAAATTATATTAGGTGGAGTAAATGTTGCTAAAGTTAAAAATAGTAAGGTATATAAACTAAGAAGAAAAATAGGTATAGTATTCCAAGATTATAAATTGTTACCAAAGTTAACAGTATATGAAAATGTTGCTTTTGCTTTAGAAATATATGGTCTTCCTAATGATGAAATTAGAAAGAAAACTATGAAAGCTTTAGATCTTGTAGGATTAAAACATAAGATTAAATCTTTACCATCACAATTATCAGGTGGAGAACAACAAAGGGTAGCAATTGCAAGAGCAATAGTTAACTCTCCTAAATTATTAATATGCGATGAACCAACTGGTAATTTAGACCCTGATACAAGTTATGAGGTTATGAAAGTTATAGAAAAAATCAATGAATTAGGAACTACTATAGTAATGGCTACACATGATAGAGAAATGGTAAACAAACTAAAGAAAAGAGTTATAATATTAGATAATGGTAGACTAGTTAAAGATTACGAGAAAGGAACTTATAAAAATGAAAGCAATTAGAATATTTTTTAGAAATATAAGAGATGGTTTTAAAAGTGTAGGTCGTAACTTTAGTTTATCATTAGCATCTATATCATGTATTACAATAACTTTATTAATAGTTGCTGTAGCATTAGTAGTAGCATCAAATATTGAAAATATGACTAAGCTAGTAAAAGAAGATTTTACTATAGTTACATTTTTAGATTTAGAAGTTGATGAAGCTAAAAGAAGTGAAATAGAAGGTAGTATTAAAAAAATAAAGAATGTTGAATCAGTTGAATTTAAATCAAAAGATAGTATTGCAAATGATATGAAAGATACTGCCCCTTCTTTAAAAAATATAATAGAAAGTTGGGACAAAGAAAGCAATCCTTTATTTGATACTTTATTAGTTAAAGTAAAAGATACAGAAAAAATATCTAATACCGCTACAGCTATAAAAGAATTAGATGGAGTTAATGATATTAATTATGGTAAAGGTATGGTAGAATCTTTACTTAGTGTATTTGATAATATAGAAAAAATAATGATAATTGCAATGGTTGCATTATTATTAGTAACATTATTCCTTATAGGAAATACAATAAAGATTACAATATTCTCAAGAAAAAGAGAAATAGAAATTATGAGATTAGTAGGTGCATCAAACTTTTCAATAAAACAACCATTTGTTATTGAAGGATTTTGTTTAGGTATACTAGGTTCAATAATACCAGTAGCAACTGTTTTATATGGATATTCATCTTTATATAAACATTTTAATGGAGAAATGTTTTCACAATTTTTTGAACTTATTCCGCCTGAACCTTTTATATATATAATTGCAGGTATAGTATTGTTATTAGGATGTTTAGTAGGTATGATTGGTAGTTATAATTCAGTTAGAAAGTATTTAAAAATATAATGAAAAAATTATTATTATTTTTAATACTTCTACTAATACCTTTTAATACAATACTAGCAGCAGAAAAAACATTAGGTCAATGGACAAAAGAATTAAATAAAAAACAAAAAGAATTAAGTGAAAACGCTTCTAAAAAGAGTCAAACCCAAGCGGATATAAATGCGGCTAATGCTCAGATAACAAGTATATATAATCAAATGGAAGAAGCTAATAAAGAAATAGAAAAGAAAACAAAAGAAAGTGCTCAACTAGAAATAGATATAGAAAAGAAAACGGAAGAGTCTAAAGAAATTATGAGATATTATCAAATTTCATCTTCTGGTTCTGCATTAATTGAATATGTATTAAGTGCAGATAGTATTACTGATTTTATATATAGGGTTTCAATTACTAAACAAATTACTGAATATAATAATAAGATGGTAAAAGAAATGAATCAAATGATTTCGGAAAATACTAGAATTCAAACAGATTTAAATGAAAAGAAAAAAGAACTAGCAAATTTAAGGACAGATATTAATAATAAGATAGCTAAGTTAAATGAACAAAAATCTGATTTAAATGATGAAGGACATTCTTTATCACAATCTATAAAAGAGATGCAAAATACTATTTCTTATTTAAAAAAATTAGGTTGTAAAGATTCAGAAACACAAACTAAATGTTTAAATAGAATATATTCTAATAAATATTTACCATCTGGTACTACATTTTTTAGACCAACTTCTACTGGTAAAATAAGTAGTAACTATGGTTGGAGAACTTTATATGGAAAACCAAATATGCATGCTGCAATAGATATAGCAATGCCAACAGGTACTACTGTATATGCAGTTGCAACAGGAAGAGTAGCAAAGATTATTAAAAGTTCCTCTGGCGGTGGAAATCAATTAATCATACATCATAATATTAATGGTACATATTATACTTCTTATTATGCACATTTAAATTCATTTAATGTTAGTGTAGGTACATTAGTAACTAAAGATACAGTAGTAGCAAAATCAGGTAATACTGGTAATTCAACTGGACCACACTTACATTTAGGTATTGCAAAAGGAAGATGGTATCAAGATTATTATGCTTATTATGGAGATAGTGGGTTTGTTGGTAAATCTATAGACCCAAGAAATGTTATTATTTTCCCTGCAAAAGGAAAAAGTTATTCTAATAGATAAACGTAAAACTATACATTAGTTTACGTTTTTTTATTATATAAGATAATATATTTGTATAATAAATAATTAAAATGGTATAATTATGATAATAGGAGGGATTATAATGGAATTAGATAAAATACTAGTAGAGGATAAAAATGGGGTAGTAAAAGAAGCAGAAGTAATTACAGTAGTTATAGATTCACAAAATGCAAGAAAATATGCAGTTTATACTTTTAACCCAGAAGACCCTATGGTTGATATTTATGCATCAGAAATAAGAGAAGCTGAAGATGGAAGACTATCATTTGTTTCAGTAAAAACTGAAAATGAATGGAAATATATTCAAACTAAATTAACTGAATTGGCAAGTGAGTAAAAAATGAAAAGATATGATAATGATTTCTTAGAAAAAACTGATGTAAAAAATATTTTAGAACATATAAAAACAAAAGGATTATCAAATTTAGAATCATATGATGTAAATAGTATTACAGATGAAGCTACTAGAGAATTTTTTGATAGTATGTTAGAATTTAGTGCTGATTATGTTAATAACGAAACTCCAAAAAATTATACAAGAGCAAGAACTGATTTATTTAAAAAAAGATATGATAAGTTTTTAATGTGTTATGAAGTTTTATTAAAAAATGAATTAGTAACACCAGAATTAGAAGAATTAAAAAAGTATTATGAAAATATAATTATAAAAAAGATAGAAAAGTTACAAAAAGAAATTGAAAATCTTCCTGCAGAAAAAGATTTTGAAAAACAAAAGAAGTTAGAATCGTTAGGTAGACTTATAGAAACATTAAAATTATCAAAAGAAACAGTTGCTTTAGCAGATGAACATAAACCATTATTTGAAATTTCACAAGACGAATTTGAAAAGTTAAAAAATGGTTCAGTTAAACAAAAACAAGAAGATGATAAAAAGTTAGAAGATGTTGCGGTTGTTATAGAAACTCCTGAAGCTCCTAAAAAAGATGAGTTTCAAAATATACAAACTATATCTACAGGTGGTATTTCGTTAGATAGTATGACTTCTCAAAAACAAGAAAAAAAATCTATGTTTGAAAAAAGATTAGAAAGCTTAAAAATGCAATTAATACCAGAAGAAGAAATACAAAAGTTAAAACAAGAAACAGAAGTATTATTTGAAAATATTAATAAAGCTACTAAAGAAGGAAGTAATCCTCAAGTTATAAATGAATTATATGCTAAATATAAAGAATCTAAAGCTGATTTAGAACTAGCACTTGATAATAATGAGAAAGTAAATAAAAAAATAGCTAGATTAGAGGGTGCTAAAAAAATAGCTAGTATGCCTAGAAAAGAATTTAACAAATTAAAAACGAATGCTAAATTAAAAGCGGCCGAAATCAAAAAACAAATTCATGACAAAATGGATCCTATTGTAGAAGGTGCAAAGGAAAAGGTTAATGATGCAAAGGATTTTGTAGTGGAAAAAGCTACAAATGCAAAAGACTTCGTGGTTGATAAAGCAACAGACGCAAAGGACTTTGTAGTTGACAAAGCTAATGATGTTAAAGATTTTGCATCTGATAAACTAGAAACTGCTACTAAGTATGTATCAGATAAAAAAGATGAAATAACTGAAAAGATAGTTACAGGATATAATAATGTAGGCGAAAAGTTGCAAAATAAAGTAGATGATTATAGTAAAGATGTAAAATCACAAGAGCAATTATCTAGTGATGCAATTTCAGAAGCTTTATCACAAATGGGTAATGAAACTTCTATTTCACAAATAGATAATGCTGTGGATAAGATAACAAAAGAAGCTGCAAAAGATAGTAAAAAGGCAGCTAGAAAAGTTGCTTTATTAGAAGGTTTACAAAAACTTCATAGTATACCGAAAGCATTAAAAGATAAATTACAATCAAAAACACAATCAATAGGTGAAGAACAAATGACAACAGGAAGAGCTATATAGTTCTTCTTTTCTTTTTTATAGAAATATATTATAATTTTAATATATGGAGGTTTCTTATGAGTAGTATTAAAAAGGTGGTTGTAATAATAATTTCTGTTATAATTTTGTTGAGCATTAGTTTAATATTTATTTCTAATGATAATAAAAATCAAAGAAAAGTTAAAACTAAAACTACTGAATATAAAGAAACTGATTGGAAAAGTATGAAATTTAAATTAAATAAAGATGTTTTTTCTGTAAATAGTTTATATAGTACTTTTGAAGAGAATAATTGGTATATTAATTTTGATAAGATGGGCTACAAAGATGGATATAAATTAGATTCAAAATCAAAAACTATGATGACCTTAAAGTTATATAATAAATATTATTATGATATAGATGTTTTAGTAGGATTATATAATGATACTACTAAAAAGATAGATGCAAAAGAATCTAAAGTATGGGCCATATATGTTAATAATTATGATAAAAAAACTCCAATTAGCTTTACTTTACCTAATAATATTACAAATGGTTCTAATTTTGATACTATAAAAAGTGTATATGGTGAACCAAATAGTATAATAAAAGAAAAAAAGTATAATATATATGTGTATATGTATGATTATAAAGTGCAATTAAGATTATTTGTATATAACGACTTAGGATTACAAGGATTTGAATATAAAAACTACTAAAAATAGCAAATATGCTATTTTTTCTTTTATAAATAAATGTTAAAATAACGTTAGTATTTAATTTGTATTTAAGCTTATATTAAGTAATGAAGGAGGAATAATATGTTTGATTTAGTATCTAATTATAAACCATCTGGTGATCAACCAGTTGCTATTAAAAAGTTAGTAGATGGTATAAAAAAAGATGATAAGTATCAAGTGTTATTAGGTGCAACAGGAACAGGTAAAACATTTACTATTGCAAATGTTATTAAAGAAGTAAATAAGCCTACTTTAGTACTTGCACATAATAAAACACTTGCAGGACAACTTTATAGTGAATTAAAAGAATTATTTCCTAATAATCATGTTTGTTATTTTGTTTCTTATTATGATTATTATCAACCGGAAGCATATGTACCTTCTACAGATACTTATATAGAAAAAGATTCATCTATTAATGATGAAATTGATGAATTAAGACATTATGCAACTAGTTCTTTAATAAATTATAATGATGTAATAGTAGTAGCATCTGTATCTTGTATATATGGCATAGGAGATAAAGAAGAATATGCTAAAAATATGCTTTCTCTTGCAGTAGGAGATAGGATAGATAGAGATGAAATACTAAAAAAATTAGTAGATATGTTATATGAAAGAAATAATTTTGATTTAGTAAGAGGCTGTTTTAGAGCTAAGGGCGATGTAATAGAAATAGTTCCTGCTTATGAAAATAGTAAAGGAATTAGAATAGAATTATTTGGTGATGAAATAGATAGAATATGTGAGTTTGATGTACTTACTGGAACAATATTAAATGGTAAAAAAACTATATCGATAATGCCAGCATCTTTCTTTGTTACTAGTGAAGACAAGTTAAAAAAAGCAATAGAAAATATAAAAATAGAACTTGATGATAGATTAAAGTATTTTGACTCAGTAGATAAGCCATTAGAAAAGGAACGCCTGGGTCAAAGGTGTAAATATGATATAGAAATGCTAGAAGAAACAGGTTTTTGTTCAGGAATAGAAAACTATTCTAGACACCTAGCTTTAAAGAAAGAAGGAGAAACACCTACTTGTTTATTAGACTTTTTTCCAGAAGATTACTTAATGGTAATTGATGAATCACATGTAACTCTACCTCAAGTTAAAGCTATGTATAATGGAGATAGAGCAAGAAAACAAATGTTAGTAGATTATGGTTTTAGATTACCTAGTGCACTTGATAATAGGCCTTTAAAATATGAAGAATTTGAAGAAAAGATAAATCAAGTAATATATGTATCTGCAACACCAGGAGATGAAGAAATTGGAAAAGTAAATAACATATTTGCAGAACAAATTATTAGACCTACTGGACTACTTGATCCATTAATTGAAGTTAGAAGCGCTAATAATCAAATAGATAATTTGATTGAAGAAATAGATAAGCAAATAAAAAAAGGTGATAGAACACTTGTTACAACACTTACTATTAGAATGGCAGAAGAATTAACGTCTTATTTAAAAAACATAAATATAAAAGTAGCATATCTTCATAGTGAGGTAAAAACATTAGAAAGAATGCAAATAATTCATGATTTAAGAGAAGGTAAATATGATGTTTTAGTAGGTATAAATTTACTTCGTGAAGGACTAGATATTCCAGAAGTTAGTTTAGTGGCAATATTAGATGCTGATAAACAAGGTTTCTTAAGAAGTCACAGAAGCTTGATACAAACAATAGGTAGATGTGCTAGAAATAGTGAAGGTAGAGTTATTATGTATGCTGATATAATGTCAGATGCTATGAATAAAGCTATTAAAGAAACTGAAAGAAGAAGAACAATTCAAGAAGAATATAATAAAAAGCATGGTATAGTACCTAAAACAATTATTAAAGAAATAAGAGAAGTAGTTACTAATAATGAAAAAGTTAATAAGGTAAAAAATAAAAAAGATATGAATAAATATATAAAAGAATTAGAAGAAGAAATGAGAAAAGCAGCAAAAGAATTAGATTTTGAACGTGCTATGGAACTACGTGATATAATATATGAAATGAAAGCTAATTAATTTTAGCTTTCTTTTTTTCTTTTTTTATAGTATTATATACAGCATATTTAAGGAGGTGTTTAAATGGGAACGTCAGTAACTGAAGCAAATTTAGATGCGGATTTATTTTTTGAAAAAGTTGGAAGTAAAAATCAAGCTTATTTTTCTACTTGTAATCCAGTTTATTTATTTACTAATGATAATATTAAACCAATGCTTGAAAATATGAACTTAGATGGAAAATTATTATCAGTTACCGCATCATTTGATCATCAACTTAATGCTATTTTATTTGGATGTAAAGATATTACTTCTTTTGATTTAAATTCAATGGCAAAGTATTTTGCAGAACTAAAAAAAGAAGCGGTAAAACAGCTTAATTTTGAAGACTTTAAAGAGTTTTATAAACTTCATAGAAGATTAGGTAAAAAGCTAAAATGTGAAGCTACATTTAAAAATTTAGATAAAGATGTTGTTTATAAATTATGTGAAAATATGGATCATACTTTGGCATACTTTTTTGAAAGATTACTTTCACTAGGCATGTTTGATAAAACTGATTCAACAGGTTACTATGCATATATAACTAAACCAGAATTAAATATGTATTTGGATAAAGATAAATACTATGAATTACAAGAAAAAATAAAAGACGTTAAATTTAATGGGTATTTTGATAGGCACCTTTTATCTATAAATGATTGCTTAGGTGATAATATATATAGTGCTATGATTTTCTCTAATATTTCTAGCTATTTATTAGAACATCAATATGATGATTTTGAAAGACTTTTAAAAAGATTAGAACGAAATTTAGATGATAATGGAAGTATTCAAATAGGAAATGGTTTTATAAATAATTCATTTAATGTTACAGGAGGAAATCCAATAGATAGAAACTTAATATTAAGATTTAAAGATAACGTAAAAGAAATACAAACAAAAAAAGAAATAATAACTTATTATCATAAATAACTATTAAATAGTTATTTTATTTTTGTTTAAAAAAATACTTTTTGTGGTAGAATAATAAACGATTGAGGTGATATACTGTGGATAAGATTATAGTAAAAGGTGCAAGAGAAAATAATTTAAAAAATATAGATATAGAAATACCTAAAAACAAATTAACTGTAGTAACAGGAGTATCAGGTTCAGGTAAATCAAGCTTAGCATTTGATACAATATATGCAGAGGGTCAAAGAAGATATGTAGAGAGTCTATCTTCGTATGCTAGACAATTTTTAGGAGGAACATCTAAACCAGATGTGGATTCTATTGAAGGGTTATCACCATCAATATCTATAGACCAAAAAACTACTAATAATAATCCTAGATCTACGGTTGGTACTGTAACAGAAATTTATGATTATTTTAGATTATTATATGCAAGAATAGGAGTGCCTTATTGTCCTAATCATGAAATACCAATATCTAGTCAATCAATAGAAGAAATGACTATTCAAATAATGAATGAAGAAGAAGGAACTAAACTAATAATTTTATCTCCTATAGCATCTGGGGAAAAAGGTACTTTTAAGGAACTTTTAGAAAAATTAAGAAAAGATGGTTATGTAAGAGCGAAAATAGATGGTGAAACTATTGATTTATCAGAAGTAATAGAATTAGAAAAAAATAAAAAGCATGATATTTTAGTTATCATAGATAGAATTATTAAAAGAGAAGATTCTAGAAGTAGAATATATGAGGCTTTAGAACTTGCTTGTAAGTTATCTCATGGTAAGGTTATTGTAGAAGTACCTGGAAAAGAAGATATAGTAATGAGTGAAGCTTTTGCATGTCCTCATTGTGATTTTTCATTAGAAGAATTAGAACCTAGAATGTTTTCCTTTAATGCTCCTTATGGTTCATGTCCTGATTGTAAGGGTCTTGGTTTTAAACAAAAGATAAGTGAAATATTAATTATTCCTGACAAAGAAAAAACACTTGCTAAAGGCGGTATAGAACCTATGGCAGGTATGGATGACCAAAATATATATATTAAAAAATTAGAAATAGTATGTGATAAATATAATATTGATATTAATAAGAAAATGAAAGATTTAACAAAAAAAGAATTAGATATAATTCTATATGGTACTAAAGAACCTATCGAGTTTGATTTTAAAACAAGAAGTGGTAATAGTATGAATTCTTTTGAACCATATGAAGGTATTATTAATAATCTTGAAAGAAGATATGTTGAAACTAATAGCGAGTTTATTAGAGAGTGGCTAGGAAAATATATGGTAGAGCATACTTGTCCTACTTGTAATGGTAATAGATTAAAAGAAAGTGTATTATCAGTTCTTATTAATAAGAAAAATATTATAGAATTAACTAATTTAAATATAGATAAATTAATTAAATTTTTTAATAATTTAAAATTATCTAAAGAAAAAGAAGAAGTAGCAAGATTATTAATTAAAGAAATACAATCTAGATTAGAGTTTTTACATAATGTAGGTCTTGGTTATTTAACTTTATCTAGAGCAGCTGGTACTTTATCTGGTGGAGAAGCTCAAAGAATAAGGCTTGCAACACAAATTGGTTCTATGCTAACTGGTGTATTATATGTTCTTGATGAACCAAGTATTGGACTTCATCAAAGAGATAATCAAAGATTAATCGATTCTTTAATTAAAATGAGAGATTTAGGAAATACTTTAGTTGTAGTTGAACATGATACTGATACTATGATGCAAGCTGATTATTTAGTAGATATTGGTCCAGGAGCTGGAGAACATGGTGGATATGTAGTAGCGGAAGGTACACCAGAAGAAGTTATTAATAATGAAAATAGTTTAACAGGTGATTATTTAAGTGGAAGAAAGAAGATAGAAGTTCCTAAAAAAAGAAGAAAAGGTAATGGAAACTTTATTGAAATAAAAGGAGCTAAAGAAAATAATTTAAAAAATATAAACGTTAAATTCCCACTTGGTAAATTGGTACTAGTAACAGGAGTATCAGGTTCTGGTAAATCAAGTTTAGTAAATGGAATACTTCATAAAGCCTTAGCGCTTAATGTATATGGTTCAAAATTAATACCAGGTAAGCATAAATCTATTAAAGGTCTTGAACATGTAGATAAAGTAATTGATATAACTCAAGATCCAATAGGTAGAACTCCTAGAAGTAATCCTGCAACATATGTTGGTGTATTTGATGATATAAGAGATGTATTTGCAGAAACTAAAGAAGCTAAAATAAGAGGATATGAAAAGGGTAGATTTTCATTTAATGTTAAAGGTGGAAGATGTGAAGCTTGCTGGGGTGATGGAGTTAAGAAAATATCAATGAATTTCTTACCAGATGTTTATGTTCCTTGTGAAGTATGTAATGGTACTAGATTTAATAAAGAAACTTTAGAAGTTAAATATAAAGACAAAACAATACATGATGTACTTGGAATGAGAGTAGAAGAAGCAATTATATTTTTTGAAAATCATCCAAAGATTAAAAGAAAATTACAAGTTCTTATGGATGTAGGTTTAGGATATATAAAATTAGGACAACCAGCACCTACTTTATCTGGTGGAGAAGCATCTCGTGTTAAACTAGCAAAAGAGCTTCAAAAGAAGCCTACTGGTAAAAGTGTATTTATTTTAGATGAACCAACAACAGGATTACATTCGGACGATATAAAGAAATTATTATTAATAATTAATAGAATTGTTGATAATGGTGATACGGTAATTATTATTGAACATAATTTGGATGTTATAAAGGTAGCAGATTATATTATAGATTTAGGTCCTGAAGGTGGAGATGATGGAGGAGAAATAGTTATTACTGGAACTCCTGAAGAAGTTGCAAAGTGTGATAAATCTTACACAGGAAAATATTTAAAATCTGTATTATAATAGGGGTAAATTAATATAATATAACGAATAATAAGATAGAAGATATGACTTTTATCTTATTTTTTTATGAGTTTTTTATTATTTTTAAATAATTATAATCTTAACTTTTATTTTTTTTAAAATGCTAAAATATTTATTGAAAGGAGTTTGTTACATATGAATAATAATGCTAATCTTTCTTGGAATAAGACTAAAAAACAAGTAGAATCAGCTATGAGTTTATATGATTATTATAATTTGTCCATATGTAATAATACTCGTATTAAAGAAGATTATTCTATGGATATAATAGAAGAAATAGATTGTGATAAAAAGTATTTAAATATAAAAGAAGAAGAATTTTTTAAAAGAATAGAATATGTAAATTATATTAGATATTCATTTAATAAATTAACTACTTGTGAAAGAAAAATAATATATTGGACATATTTGGATAAAGAAAATGATTATGATGATAGATTTATAGCAAATAATTTAGGATTTTCACTTGGATATTATTATAGTAAAAAGAAAGAAACCTTAATTAGGTTTGCATATGCATTAGGTTTAGAGGAATATAATGATTAATAGATTAGAAAAAATATATCCAAATTATTTGTTATTAAAAAAATATAAAAATGGCATAGTAGATTTAGATAATAAATTTATTAAGAAAAAAGATATTAAACAAAATTATATTGTAATTGAAAAGAATGCTTATACTATTTATAAAATTAAATAGTATTTTTTTGTCATAATTTTAATTTTAAATATATTTTTTTATATGATATAATTGTTATGGTGATTATATGAAAGTAATTGTTGTAGATGAACAAAAAGAAAATAAAAGAAAAAGAAAAAATAAAAGTAAAAAAACTGAATTTAAAATGGGTAAACTATTAGAATGGTTTATTTATATGGTAGGATATGCTATTGTGCTTTATATTTCTTCTAAGATATTTAGAGGTCTTAATATATCTAGTTTTGGTATTGCATTACTAGCAGCTATTATACTATCCTTTTTAGATGCCGTATTAAAACCTTCTTTAATATTTATGTCTATACCTTTTATAGTAGCAACATTAGGAGTATTTTATTTCTTTATTAATGTAATTATATTATTAATTGTAGATTTATTATTAGGTTCTGGTTTTGATTTGAATGGATTCTTTTCTCCGGTAATAATATCAGGTTTTATAACTGTATTTAAATATATTGTTGATAAGGGAATAATAAAACCTTTTGTAGAAAGGTATAAATAATTATGAAATCTGTTATTAATTTAGGACCTATTAATATATCTTTATATTCTTTATGTATATTAGTGGGTATTATATTTGCATTTGTTTTAATTAGAAAAGAATCCAAAAGATTTAATATAAAAGATGATTTTATATCAAATCTAATATTTTGGTGTATTATATTTGGAATAGTAGGTGCAAGAATTTATTATGTTATATTTAATTTAGATTATTATATAAATTCTCCTATTGAAATAATAAAAGTTTGGAATGGTGGTCTTGCAATACATGGTGGAATAATATCAGGTTTAATTACACTTATATATTTTTGCAAAAAAGAAAATATTAGTATTATTAAAATTCTAGATATTTCGTGTATTGGATTAATTATTGGTCAAGCATGTGGTAGATGGGGAAACTTCTTTAACATGGAAGCTTATGGAAGTGAAGTTACAAGAAAGTTTCTAGAAAGTCTTTGTTTACCTGATTTTATAATAGATGGTATGCATATAGGTGGTAATTATTATCATCCTACATTTTTATATGAATCTTTATTTTGTTTTTTTGGTTTAATAATTATGTTAATAATAAGAAGATTACCTAAAATTAAACAAGGTATGATAATATCGTTTTATTTAATATGGTATGGCGTACTAAGATATTTTATTGAATCATTAAGAATGGATAGTTTAATGATAGGAAATATTAAAATGGCGCAAATAGTATCATTATTATTTGTGATATTAGGAGTTATAGGATTTATATTATCTATAATTAAAAATATAGATTATAATAAAGTAGAAAAAAATATGAAAGAAAAAAGGATAAGTAAAAATGAATCAAAAAGTAAATGATGTAATTATAATTGGAACTGGACCGGCAGGTGTTAGTGCTGCAATTTATTTATTAAGAGCAGGGTATAATCCTTTAATATTAGAAAAATCTTTTCCTGGTGGAAAATTAAATACAATTGAAAAGATAGAAAATTATCCAGGATACGTAGAAAATACAGGACCTGATTTAGCTATTAATTTATATAAACAATTACAAAATTTAAATGCTAATTTAGTAACAGAGTCTGTTTTGAAAATAGAAAAGCAAGATGAATTATATTTGGTCATAACAAACAAAAATGCATATTTAACTAAATATTTAATATTAGCATCTGGTAAAACATCTAGAAAGTTTGAGTGTTTAAATTCAAAAGAATATGAAAAAAATATACATTATTGTGCAACTTGTGATGGTTCTTTATATAAAGATAAA
>JAEIGA010007146.1_pt1 | contig 16991 bp, 14 predicted proteins | sample 9270691 | NCBI WGS metagenome assembly JAEIGA01 (sample SAMN17057246, study PRJNA624740) | gut metagenome | biome: biome; isolation source: fecal sample | host: Bos grunniens | place: China: Xizang | collected 2019
AACAAAAGAAAGATAGTCTAAAACATCAATCACTTTGTTATCTTTTAATACTTTATAATACATTTTGACCATCTCCTTCTTTACATAGAAATCATCAATCTAGCATATATACTAGTATCAGTTGGGCTTGTAACCGCTTGCGTTTTACCATACGAATCAATTCTATAAACGTATGTGCTACTTGTCGCATTTGGAGAACGAGTCCAATAAGAAACTGCAACACCATCTGAGGTAGTACAAATTCTATTTTCTACAAGTTCAAAATGACTAATGGTACCTCCATCACCACATTCACTGATATATGGAGATTCCTTTACACTTGAATCAATTTCAACAATACATGGTATAAAAATATAGCAGTCTGATGACGACATTTCTTCTGTTGACTTGCTTCCCTTTGAAGACTTTACTTTAACTTGTTTCATTAATTGCTTCCATTTTTCTGAAAAAGCATTATACACTCTACTATTTAAATATCCATTTAATGTATATTGTGCCCAACCACCATCGTTTGAATAAACGTTATTGATCTTTATTGGGCGAGGCAATACATTTGACGATATTAGTGTAATAGAAGAACGTGAACCTGAATTGTCACTCAAGTAATATCTTTTTAATGCTCCAGACAATTCACAACATACTTCAAAGTCTAATTCTTCATGGGGCCAGTAAGCAATTTGATAACATACATCATTTCCTAAATCAGCATACCACAATTTGCTCCAATAAATAGTTCCTGTCGCATATTGCTCATAAGATCCATCTTCTAATTTATTGCATCCAAACACTAAAGATACATTATGATCCATTGCATGTGCACCATCTAGCTCAATATAATAAGAAGAGTCTCCAGTCACATTAGACGAATACACATGAATTCCACTTTCGCCTTTTATATGTCTAATTACAATCATTTCTCTTATATTTGCATTAAATGGGCTACATGAAGCACCTCCCCATGCGAACTTAACTCCACTATTGTATGATAATTTAAATCCACTGGTATCGAGGCCAGAGAAGCATTGAGCAAAAACTGCATTGTTAGAATTAGTTCCATCTATTTGACAATCAATTGCCAAAACAAAATCTCTATCTTCTGACAATAAATTAATTCCAGTGTCAACATAATTTGTTCCATTAAACACTGTTTTTTCTGCAATTAAAACTCGTTCTTCAACATCAGAGAAACTAAAGTCACTACCAAGTTCAATAGTTAATTTGTCTTTTGATTCAATATAATTTGAAGCTACACCCATTTTTGTCATCATGTAAATTTCAACAGGTCGCATAGAAGATAAATCTTTGCCGTCAAAATAACTAGATGTATATTCGCAAGAATCAAAAACTGCATTGATGATCTTATTACCATTTACATATCCGCCTTTATCCCATCCGTCAAATAAATAATATTTATAAGCAGATTCTTCTAATGTATATGTTGGAATTTCACCTTTGTATAGTACTGTTGTACCATAATTAGACACATCTTCTTGTAACACTACACCTTTAGAAACATATTTAATAGTATAGCTACGAGTTGATTCTGAATATGTTGCAGTAATAACTTGGTTGTCAAATGCAGTTACTAGTTCTTTATCCCATCCATTAAATGTATAGTCAGTACTTACAGTACTTTCTTTCGTTGGTGTTGGAATTGGATTGTCTTCTCTAGTAATTGGATTGACTGCCTTAGAACCCTTGTCTACATACTGAATATCAAGAATTGTTCCATCATCATTCATAAACGTGACAGTAAATTGTTGTACAAGCGTACTCTGGTCAATAGTTAAGAATTTCCATTGATTAATATAATCTGCACGTTCTTTTTCTTTAACTACTACTGCATAGAAGTTACCAGTCAATACAGATTTAGGAACAGTGTATCCACCATCATCAATACCTCTCATTTCCATCATTCTGTCTAAAATCGAAGTGTCTTGAATATTGTATGACGCGTCCCAATTAAGTCCTATTAAACGGACTGTATTGAGTAGAGGTGAAGAGTTTACTATATTATAAGTATTTATTGCAGGAACGTTTTCAACAACTAACTGTTGTAGATTACCATAGCTTGCAACCTCAAACTTATCAACATACTGTAAGTTTTTCATTGTCAAAGATGTAACTGCTGGCAAATAAGCATTTTCAAGTTTGCCACCATTTGCAAAAATTACACCAGTTACACCAGATCCTTCTGCACGAAGTTCTGTTAAATTATTACACTGAGACAAATCAATTACTGTTTTAAGTTCAGTGGTTTGTCTAATATCCAAATATTCAAGCAATTTATTGTTCTCAAGTGCAAGCTGTGTCAAACTTTCATTCTTATATCCATTAGCGTTACTGCCAATAGTAAGTCTTTGCAAACGAGTTGCCTTTGAGAAGTTGCCCTCTCTCAGATAACATTTTGACAAATCGCCAATAGCTTGAATAAAGCTTGCGCCATAAATTAGAACAATATCTGCGGTATCAGACTCTGTTTTTCTTGCAACAGGATATTCAATTCCTGCTTTAGCTCTAAATACAATAGGAGCAGTATTGCCGAACTCTGCAGTAATATACATGTCAGTATATGGGGTTAAATACAAAGTATAATCAGGAGCAATAATTACATCTTCTGGCTTTGTAAATCTCATACGAATGAAATCATCTTTTGCAAATGTGCTTACATATTTTGTTGCAAAATAAAGTTCATTATTTCTTTCAAATTGTCTACGTTGATACTTTTTACGACCATTTAGCATTGGTTCAAGGAATGTTGGGTCTTTTGCTCCAGCAATACTATTGTCAACAGATACACCACGATAAGTGCGTATATATTTACGTTCAACATCTAGTCTCCAAAGCTCTTCTGGGAACTGACTCTGTGCATCATCCCATTGCTTAATAAGATCGCTAGAACTCCATGCTCTTAAGCTTTCACGAGACTGGAACATGCCTTTTAGCTGGTCTGAGAATAAATCTCTAATACGGCAGAAGAAATTGCTTTCCGCTGCTCTGTAAATATATTCTCCATTAGCATACTTATCTACATCTTCTTGGCCATATGTCAATACAAGCTGACCAGTATTTGAAATGCCAATCGCAGTGTCGGCATCATAGAAAAAGCTTAAGTCCCAACGATATCCATCGTTGATTGCTGCCTTTGCATCGTCAACAATATATCCCTTTGCTTTTTCTTCACCCATTTCTGCTAATTGTGCTTGTGTAATATACACTCTACCACGATGCCAGAATGAGTTTTTAGCTCTGTTGTCAACCATCAAATATCTCTCTGTAAACAGATAATAATACAAAGCAGAATCTAAAATGAAATAATTTTCAAAGTTTGCCACAAATTCTTCGTCAGTAGAAGTTACAACAAATCTATAGAAATCACGCCAAGCATCAATGTTAGATTGTCTTTGCTCGTCAGTAATGCCCTTCATTTCATATCTGAATTCATAAGACTCGGCACCAAATGCCTTGAATTTGCCTTCTTCATCATAAGTGTATTCGGAATAAAGATTGTCATAAGCAGTGTTGCCAGCTTTCCATTCAGAAGGAGCAATATAATCTCCACCAATGCCAGTTGGGAATTCAGCAAGAGGTACGTCATAGTCAGTGATTTCAACTACGCACTCTTTTGGATCCTTGCTATCATTGACACGAGATTTATCTGTCTTTTTATCATCACCAACATTGCCGATTGCATAAAAGTGCCATGAAGTATCATTAAACTCTCTATGCTTTGTCAGATCGCTTTCATTTTCACGAATAAACACAACACAGTTATAGAATTCCATGGTGTCTTTAACTCTTGGATCTTTTACTTTTGCTGCCCTGACAACAGGATTAAACTCATTATATCTACGAGCAAACTGTGCATTATTCTGGTTCTCAGAAGATGCAATATTAACTTTAATATTCCAGAATGCATTTGGCACAGAATCTTTACCAAGAGTAACTGTTTTACCAGTAATTTGGTCACCATTTTCATCAGTGCCATTGAATGTAAACAATGATTCGTCTTCATTCATTATAAGTCTAAGGTTACGACCAGCATAACCATACTTATTAGAACTTGTGCCTTGTCCACTATGCTTTGCTCCAGTACAAGTCCAGTTGTCATATATTGGATCTCCGCCCTTATAAATTTGTCTAACAGTTGTTCCACCAACTTTGTCATCCTTGTCATTTGTAAACCAAGGGGCATCGATCATAATGATTCGTAAGTCAGGACATTTTTCTGCCAACACTTCTGGTGTTAATGCGCCATTCTCGTCATAAATATCATTACGTTCATATCTTGCAATCATCTCATCTGCGTTGCGAGCATCTGCAATAAAGTTAGATAAAATCTCTTTGTCAGTCAAACTTGTATTATATGCCTTCATGCGATATATGTGAACATCGCAATCTTCACTACCAACGACAATTGGTTGTGGTGTCACTTGCATGAAAGAAGAGTCTGCAGCATAAATCAAAGGTCTATTTGCAACACCGTCTTCATATGTCATCAATAATGGAATGTCGGTATCTTTGTTAATATTATATTCAAATTCAATAATATCTTCTTCACTATAAGGTACAAAAATGCTCTTATTACTTGCATAAATACTTGCATTCTCAACCGTCATGTCAATACCGACAGAAGTAGCAGTTCCATCCTCTGCAACAGTTGTTTCGATACAATTTAAAAATGTACTACTGCGCTTTTTAACATTTGTGGTTTTAAATACAAATTTAAATTCCTTACCAAGTGCTTTTGGATCATAATCAGAACCAAACAAATTATAATTAATTGTTGCAGTTGTTCCAGCTTTAACACAAAAGTATTGATCTCCATTATCATCACGCTGATAACCTCCATTAACCCAGTCAAAGTTATCAGAGACAGACATAGTAATACCTGTGTTAATATCAGACCAAACTCTATCTTCGTCGTTGTTAGATTTGCCTGTTGGGTTAAAATCAAATGCTAAACCAGCAGTAACTGGTTCAATTGTAATTCCAAGCTCTGCTACATCAAGTTTAATGTCAACAGAAGTAACTCCGCATTCAATTTTAAGATTCTTGTCGCCAACATCTGCAGTTTTGTAAGACCAAACATCTACTGACTTATCAAGAGTATTAGTGCCTACATTTACATCATCAATATATCTAGAGACAACTGCATTAGATACATTTGGATCATATACCACATAAGTAATATCTGTAGTGTTATATTGTCTTGCAGGTACTTTTCCATAATGGTCATATCTATATATACATCCAATTACAGGAATATTTGATGTTTCATCAAACCAAATAATATCTTTATAAATATGGTCTGGCTGTATTTCAACATTATTAACTGTTGCAGTAACCCAAACCTCAAGCAAATGTGCTCCATGAGATTTTGCAGGCAAAGTATATGACTGCAATAAGCCAGAAACAGTTGTATTTATAGGCTCAAGCTCTTTACCATCCAGTTTAAAATGTATAGTTTTTTCAATCGCTCCATAAGGAGTGTATGTAAAATTAACAGGTTCGTTAGCAGTATATTTGACTTGGTCATTAAATGCCGTTTCAATACGAATGTCAACCATCTGAACCGTAAAGGTCTTAACAGATACTGAACCGCCTTCATCAGCAACTGTCAATGTAAACTTATGAGTGCCAACACTAATAAATTCAGTAACATCAAAAATATTTTTGCCTTGTACACAAGTCCCAGAAACAACAATAGATCCACCTTTTTTTAGTGTATATGAACAATCAACTGTTTCACCATCTGTATCAGTAGAAGTAATGTCATATTCAATAATTGCTTTGTCAGACGTTGTAATAGTAAGTGGAGACGGAGTTGTGCGTGTAACTTTAAGATTTGTTGTTGCTATACTGGCACCTCCGCCAGTAATAATAACTTTGCTCTTTACAGTTTTTGTCTCTCCTTCAATGCCCTCATTTGCAATTTCATAGAGTACAAAACCATTCTCACCAACATCTGGATTTTCTACATCATTATATGCGATATCATAAGTAAGACGTGGTGATTTATCTATAGAGTTAATTTCACTTTGTAAACCACCAACAACAATACCTAAATCAGATATTCCTTTTGTGTTCGCCTCGATAGAAGAAGACAGCGTACTATGTGCGCTATCAACATCGGTCTTATTATACACATCTGCGCTTTTGGCATAATCAACTAATTGTTCAGAAACATCAACTGCATCAATTGCTTCGTCTACATATGTTTTTAATGCATAATCTACCAACTGGCCAGATACATCAACTTTTGCAATTTCTTCTTGCACATATATTTTGGTAGCTAGCCCTTCTATGCTAGGAATATCAGATTTTAATGCGTATGCTTCAAGACTTTGGTGCTCAGTTAGATATCCAGCATCATTATTTAAATCAGAAACATTTGTTGGAATGTCAGTCTTTAAAGCATGATTGCTTAAATCTACATCAGGGATTGCATCAATTTGCTCTTGTACATAATCTTCTGTAGCATATCCAGTTAAATCAACTTTAACATTAGCAACGGCAGTATCAACTTGTGATTTTGTATAATAATTCGACAAAGCAGTATGTACTGTAGTTTGTACTTCACCACTAGTTACATACCCAGATAGCTCTGCATTTTCAATTTTTTCAGCAACTTTTTCTGCCACAGATGTGACAATATCTTGTACCCAATCATCACTAACTTCAATTGAACCCTCGCAACCTATATCATTACACAGTGATTGTATTATATTAAATTTGTCAGTTGATTGTGATTTCCAACGATAACCATATGACTTACCTGTATTGTCAATTATAGATCCTTCGGCATGAACCTCAAATTTAAGGTTGCCAGCAACACAAGTTGCATCTCCATCAACCAGCCATACAAATCTAATTCTTTCGCCATTATATTCTACATTAACAGGAACAGATAACCCATGAGTTTTATCACTTCTTATATAATGAATTGATATCGTCATTTCTGATAAATCAATACCGTCATATTTTTGCATCATTTCAAATGGAATAAATTGGCTATTGCTCTCTTGAGATATATTAACTTGTGACGGATCTACTGTAATATTTTTATTTTCATCAATATAAGAAAATTTATTGTCAAAATAATTATTAAACCAACGATAACTACTATCTCGTGTCCATGTTTCACCGCTGTAGGCTGCTATCTTCACAGGGTTGTTTTCTAATGATAGTGTCATTGGCTCTGAAGCCATCATAGGAGCGGCTGCCATCATCATAGGCGTTGCTGCCTGTTGCATTAATAGCTTTTTGGATTCTTCATATGAAAGTGCCATCCAACTCCTCCTTTCTTATTTTTAATATATTTACAGCAAATGTTGTTGCCATTTGCTATATAATTCTTGAATGAGTGGGGATTTGCGAAATACAAACACTAGGCAGTCGTTGCGAGTGTCTGTATATAAAATATCTACTAAATCTTCATGTGCGCCATTTTGTAAATAACGATGACATTGAACCATATTTGAAATATAGACAACGCTGCTATTGCTGGGATCATAAGATTTATTCAATAGCTTACTATACGCCATATTTGCTTCTCCTTTTGTATCCTTATTCCCAATAAATGTACTCACGTGTTGTACACTTAAAGGCTAAAAAAATAAGACACTGTGGAGTAGTCAGTGTCTTATATTGTATTTTATTGCAAACTACTCCGATTAAATTTCAACTTCAGGCTCGATCTCAACCTGTAGCTCTTCCTTAACTTCTTCAACTTCTTCGATTTTTTTAACTTGTTTGCTCTTCTTAACTTTAATTTCTGCTGGTTCTGACATAACTTCATGAATTTCATTACGAAAATGGTCATTTAAATTTATTGACAAATCATACTTATCAAGAATGTTTTGAGCATCTTCTTTAGTTATAAGATTAAAATTATAATCATTTAACGCATTAAAAATTCCATGACAATTTTCACAATCGAATAATTTATACCATGTTGGCTTATTACGATCTTTTGTACAGTTTGGGCAATATTCATATTCATTACCACACAAAACACATTTACGCATTGTCATACAACCTCCTTATCAATTTAAGTTATAACAAGAGGAGGGCATTAACCCTCCTCCTGTTAACAAATAATTTTATATCAAAAATGATATAACTTAGGCGGGGATGATTAGCTGATACAGCTTCTTTTCCTTATCGCAATAATCCTGCATAGCCTGACCGCTGAAAGGATGAGTTCCATCGGTAGCAATAGACCAGTCAAAATCAGTGCTAATCTTAAAGTTGGGTAGAACTAGATAAGCATAAATTAGCTTAGTCTGATCACAAACGTCGCAACCAAGAACCTCAAGAACTAGCTTGCAAGCCTTGGGGAAGTTGATAGCAGAGTTAGTAACAGCAACTGCCTCAGCAGCATTATACTCATAAATAACCATTAGCTGGCAATCAGAGAGATCTTCGACACTAACAGTAAGAGTCTTACCAGAAATAGAGAAGTCACCATCAGCTAAAGTGTAAGCAGTACCAAAAGTACCATCACCATTTAGAACATGAATGGTAGCAGGAATGTCAATAGGAGTCTGAGCTAAGGTATAAGATGTAGTGCCTTTGACAAAATCAATGACATCAAACTTAGGAGTTACGATAGTATTTTCAGCGGAAGCAATTTCCTTAACAGTACCAGCCTGAGTAGCCATTAGATTTAGATCGAACAGGGCGTTTTCAGCAGAGAACTCTGCATTCTTTGCACGATTGAATACGGCAATAGGAGTGCCCAAAGCGTCAACGGCCTCAGCAGTTTCAGAAGTTACATTTAGGGAAGGATTGGTTACCTGATTGATAGCAAATAGGACAGAATCATCGGTCTGAGAAAAACCAACAGCACGCATAACTCTATCGATGACAAAATTATTAAGATCCATGTGTTTTACCTCCATAAAATAATGTTTTTTACATATGATAAGAGACAGAATTAATGTTCTATCTCTTTCATCCAATTTAATGTGTTTTTATCAATATTCTTCGTATTTATCATTCCGCTGTACATTCCTTTTAACAATGCATCAGCGTTATTAATTATCTGAAGACGAGCGATATCGTCCGTCAGTTCATAAATTCCCATATTTTTTACATAATCTTTCGTATATCCCATACGAACTTTAACGGCAGAAACAAGCGGTGTTAAAAATGATTTGTAAGGTTTATTTTTATTTAATTCAATATTTCTACGGTCTTCCTCAATCAAAACTCTTTTTGTATATTTGTTGGCTGCATGCTCAATCTTTTTTTTAAGCCCATGTACTTGCCTCAAATAATTAACAATTCTTTCATAGATTAACATATCTATAACAAGACCTGTCTCTCTATTAGCCAAGACTATTAAATCATTTTGAGGATTTTTAAATGGCCTTAATTTTGTAAAATCAATATCGCCAAATAATATAGCAGTTTTTTCTTGTGGAAGAGTAGGGGCTAACATCATAAAAAGTTCAAAGTCTTCAACTTTTTCATAGTCTAATTTCATATCATCTAATTGTGACTTCATATCACTAGGAATTGCAGTTATAGTATGAACCATAGAATAATAAGCTTTTTCGCCATATTCAGAAATCTGACCAATAGTTGGTTGAGTAATAGTTATATGATCATTAATAACATATGGGTCACCCATATAGAGTGACAAACTATCAATCTCGAACAATGAGTCCATGACTATTCACCTCATCATTCTTTCTTGGAACAGGCCGTCTTAAGCCTTTATTTAAAGAATTTGGCTTTGTTGCCTCAAACTTCAATAACCTACAAGAATAATTAGTATCAGTCACACTTTCACGGTTATACACTAACTTAAATTGCAATCCAATGATATTAGACCAGTTAAAGATATCTCTAACAAAATACGACAATAAATCATGTCGTGATATACCCAATCCAGTATCTATATCATCTGCGTGACAAAATATCTGAAACTGAATATATTGAGTTTTCATTACTTCGTTATATTGTAACCATTGTGTTTTATGTAATTCGTTACTTTACATAGGCCGTATTATTACGACTCCACTTATTTTCATAAGTGTGCAGACCATATCATTCACCATATCTTTTTAAGACTTAGGTGTGCTCCACTTCGGGACACTTGTCCCTAATGCCATTTCAGGCAATGGTCGTTGAACTTTACTCTCAATCTTTATTAACATATTTCCAAACAAATCCACCAGCAGATTTTAATACCCCATTTGCGCATCTGCAAATACTACTACTAGCTATATTTGTTGCTCTAGACGCATCTCCAGTGCTATCAAACAAAGCAACAAAGTCTCCTAATAATGTATATTGTTCTACCTTACGTGAAAGTTGACTATTTTTACCACGCATACTTCGATGATTTTCTTCCATTTTTTTACGAGATTCTTCTGTATGGTTTTTCCCATACATAGGATGCTTTTCCCCACGAAAATCAGCATGATTTTCTCTCATTTTCTGTTTAGTCTCTTCCGAAAAATGCTTTCCGTAATTAGGATGATTTTCTTTATTAGACAATCTCGCTTTTGTTTTTTCACTTAACGTCTTGCGTCTTTGTTCAGACACCTCTGGTGGTAAATTATGAAGTGATTCACTGATTTTTATCCTTGTTGCATCAGAGTGATGTTTGCCATACATTGGATTATTTTCTGGATTTGCCAATCTTTCTTTTGCGTCTTTACTAATAACTATAGCACACGCAACCCTAGCTTCCTCATATTCTTCTGGAGTTAACTCGCATCTAGGTTGATTGTCATTATGTGCCCACGCCATACATCCCCACGCATATATCAAATGACTATTATTAGGGTTTTCTTTAGCTAATAATTTATGAGCAACAAAATGTTCTCTAGCAAATAAATCAATTAAATTCTCATCATCATTTGTTCCTCCTAAGCATTTTGGAACAATATGATGTCTCTCATAATACTCGTCACCACAAGCAAATCTTCCACGAGTATTTAATATATTGTGTATAAATTCAATATATGTCACACCACATTCACCTCCTTCAATAATTTTGTATTGTATACAAATGTTATAGAAATATGTTTTTTTTATTTTAAGAGTCTTAGCTGCTGATAACCCAATCTACTTATTTTTTAAGCATTCACGCTCAATTTTGCAATTCACGTTGTAGCAAAGTAGCTCTAAGGGCTTCCCAGCAATTCAAAGCAATACACTATGCATTTTCATAACATAGCGGACTATAGCGTTAAATAACGCTGTTAATCTTCAATATCATCAACTGAAAAACAAATATAATTTTTAACCTTATCTTGAGTACCTGGAATTCTAATGAATGGCAGGATGTTCACTCCAAAGTAATCATCCGATTCAGCACCAACCCTCTCAAGTTCTTCATTATGAAGATACTTAATTATGTCAGTGTCCTTACATATCTTTTCCTTAATAATACGCTTAGCAAACAAAATATCATCATCAATATTTTGCAAATCACGTCCCATATCTGTTATCATAGACCTTCCACCTCCACTTCAATAGAAGCAGTTAAATTGTCATGACCAGAAGAAGTTTCTGCTTTTATTACAAGTTTTCCACCAACCATATTAAGAATTGATAAACATCTTATCTTAATATCGCTTGGTTTTTCAGAACTATAAGAGTACTGAATGCCAAATAAATCATCGCCAAAAGTAACCTTTCTGTCTTTTGACACATCAAACTCACCATTAACTACAAGATCATTTCCACTATAATCTAAACGCATAGAACAAATCTCAGTGCCATCTTTAAAATAAGATATGCTCCAATATGGTGTATATCCAACAATCTGACCATTATTATAGAAATTTGCAGTATATGTTTTATAGCTGCCGCCACACTTTAGACTTGACTTAATACCGCTAAATGAGATAATATTTTTATTAATACTATCTTCATTAACTGGAGAATGTTGCATCTCATCATTAGTGCGAAGCTGGAAGAAATCATAATCAATGCCATGCTGTGTATCTGATAGCTGATTTGATTCAGTATTAACCCAAGAAAGATTATCACGAGAATCATATTCTAGTTGCTGTGCCAACGTAATCTTTGTAAGATTAATTGGTTCTGTAGTGACAACTTTTGTAACCTCCCATGATGTTCTTCGCAATGGATTATCACTTATTGTTATGTGTTCATTATAGATAATTGTGTTCGTATCACGGTTAGTAGGAAACCAAAGTTTTTTTTGGTTCTCTACGCTAGTTGTTGCATAATCCGTCCATACACCACTATTATATGAACTCTGCATTCTGGCTATAGCCCATGAAAAATATGTGCCTGTGTCAACATGTGCTCCTTCATAATGCACCCTATCACTTTCAGATATGTGCCATTTTGCAAGAAAATCACATCTTAATACGTAAAATTGTGGGAACTGTGGCTTATCATCTCTTGCGACAATAAGCCATAAATTATATACCCCTAAATCATCGGGGATAAACACGTATGCGCCAACTCGAATATTTGGATTCTTGCCGTGCGCATTTGGTCTAAACTGTAAATAATAATCAATAGCATCTCCAGCCAAGTTATAATAAGACTTGACCAAATATTTACAATCTATAGGCTTAAAGCCTTTAATTCTTCTTGGATCATATTCTGAGTTGCCAGCATATACTGATTTAGCTTTACGATAACCCTCAATAGTTTGTTCTGGGAAAATAGTATCTTTATCCTGAAGATAACATTTACGATAAGCAATATCTCTGTGGAATGTTGCATCCATAGTTACATCAGATTGACGTTTTAATGCCTTGCCCATTTGACCACCTTGGGCCATCATTCGTCCTCTAAATTGATCAAACATTGGAATCACCTTCCTCAATTTCACCAATAAGAGCACAAGCGTCAAGAACTGCCTTACGATACTTTGCAAAATCTATCTCATAACGAGCAGACTCTAAAATACTCATTAAAGTAAGGAGCTTAGCTTGCTCACCAAAAAGATGGTTTAAGCCACCAATACGTTGCTGTAACGAAACAAAATATGCGTCCAAGAATTCATACTTTTCCTCTTTATAAGGAAGTAATTTGTATATTGCCCCTTGGAGCCGGGCTTTTTCTGCATGCACTTGAGAAGAGGGCAAGGTGCCATATTTATATATCATATGAACACCTGCCTTAATCTTCAAAGTAACTATTATTCTGATACGTGTAGTCACGCATCAATTTTCTGGCTTCGGTACGAGTATCATCCCTGAGAGCCTTGAGTTCTGCGAGCTGATTAGCTTGTGCATAAAACTTCTCTTCTTTACCTCCAAAAAATTGATGTGTAAGTAAAACAGAGTTTACTTGTGGCTCTAACCACTCACCAACAATTAATAGAGCAAGAATTTCAATTTCTTCATCAAGCAAATCAACGTTAAATGTCGCCAATTCATCATCACGATTGGATAAATCAGAAGAACATTTTCTAAACTTAGAAATTGAACTAGTTAACCAACCACGAAGCATCAATTGGAGATCTCCATCAGGAACAAAAGCTAAGTCGTAATCAGTCAACTTAGCTAATGCCCTGTCATAAATTTTAGAATAAGGAGTTGCCATAAATGGTCACCTCCGATTACTTAATATATAGCTTCAAATCAGTGCCGAGAATTTCATCAATTGCCTTAATCTTTGCAAGACTGTCCAAAGAGCCATTTAAAATCTTCTCGCCAGCAATATTTTTAACTGCTTGTTGGACTCCCTTAGGAGCCTTCTTTAGCTTAGACTTTAATTGACCAAGAGGCAGTTTGAACATGTCTTCAACATCAACTTCAACGATGTTTTTATACATGTCTATAAAATCTTTGCCCCACTGCTCAACAAGCTCTTCATCTTCAATAATAAATCTAGGTCTGTACAAATAAGTAGATTTGGTAGACTTTAATGCCTGTAAATCCTGATACTCGACCTCTGTGGTATCACCATAGTTAGCCCAAGAGTACAATAGTTTTGTTTTTGCGCCAGTAAGTAGCAGCTCTCCATAAGTTAAAGAGCGACAAACAATTCTATCATCTGGGGCGTACTTTCTAGGAGTTTTCACAACAGATTTCTTAGTATCTTGCTTTACATCATCAGCAATTTCAATTTCTTCAACAACATTTTCCTTCTTGCTAGCCATATTATTTTCTCCTTTTATATCCTATAATTTTGTATTGTTACAATTAAGCAGCAATATTATAAACACCGAACAGTAGACCGATCTGAACACCAACGCCCATCTTGAACATGTAGCGATAGTCATAGGTCATATCCTGGTTAACAGTGTTGTCATTAACCTGACGCATCTCGGGCTGGCCTTCGTTAACAACCTTGATAAACTTGTTGTCACCAACAGGCATAATGAATAGCTGCTTGTCATCAATTAGATACTGAGTGGTATCATTTAGACGGAAGCCCTGCTTGAGTTCAACAAGTCTAATACCCTCAAAATAACCAATTCTACCAGTGGTATTTCTCTGAACCTTCATGTCCTCAGAAACCCAATCGATATTCTGCATGCCTTCGAGCTTGCTTAGAGCAGTCTTAGTACCCATGATAACAACTTCCATACCAGTGGCCATCTGGACATCTTCAATTAGCTGCATAAAGACAGTCTTCTCAGCAGCAGTTAGAGAACCAGTCTTGACCCACTGACCAGAACCGCCAGCGCCGCCAGGTAGCTGAGCAGCAGCAGACAACATAGCCTGATAGATAGACTCGTTAACGAATCTGTCAACAGCCTCATATAGCTTGGTGACGAAAGTAGCAAAGTCCTCAGCACCAGTTAGTAGTCTCTCATACTCAGAGTAAACAGCAATGCCATACCAGCTGGTGGTAACAGAGTAAGAAGCACCCTTGCCGAGTCTCTGACGATCAATATCCCAATGGTTACCAGAAACCTTGGAGACAGTCAATAGAGTATCATCTTCAGTATAGAAGACATTCTGATCACCGATGTCGATGTTTCTAGTCTCAACATACTCGTTGAAGAAAGGATTCTCCTGCCAACCAGTCTTTAATAGATTGGGGACAACCTCCTCAATTAGATCGAACAGAACCTGCTGATGTCTACGAATAGCTCTACGAATATCAGCCTTAGTAGACTTCTCGTCAACACCAATAATCTTATTAAACTTGTCAACAATCTTCTTGTTGGCTTCCTTTAGGGTAACACCCTCTTCAAAATCACCACTAGCAGTATCAATCATTAGCTTGGTAAAGCCAGCGAACTTTTCCTCATTGTTCTCAAAAACCTCACGAACGTGAGCGTCAAAATTAATAAATTTAGCCATAGTTATTCGTCCTCCTTTCTTAAAATTACAGGCTTACAACCTGAAGCTTATACATGGTCATGTTGGTGCGATAGATCTTGGTTAGAACCTGAGCGCAGAACTGACCTTCGGTCTTAGAATCACCGACAACATACTGCTTAGCAGATGCATCAAAAGTTACATACTGCTTCTCAGCAGGAGCAACATCAAAAGCAGCCTCAGATAGAGTAATTCTGTCACCAACTCTTAAAGTGTAAGCACGAACTCTATCGCCTGCAGCATTATAGAATCTGTCCTCAGTAGCATAACCTCTAAGTTCAGTCATAGGCATGGTGGGAGGATTTAGTAAGAATAGTGGTTCGTCACCAGCGGCATACTCCTTAGCAACCCAAACCTCGTCCTCATATTCCTCGTTAACATATTCACTTCTAGCGACTAGCAAGCCGTTATCCATATCTTCTTTAATAGCGATGCTGTAGATGTGACCGCCACCAAAATTAGTGCTAAGGATATTAGTGGACTCAGCCACGATATGATTAGCATTCATGATATCCTGTGCCATAATTACATTCATTCCTTTCAAAAAAAAATAATTTAATATTATAATAATTTATATATTATTCATCAAAAAGACCAGCATATGCTCGTGCCTTCTTTGACTTTTCAACAAAATTAAAACCAATTTTATTGGTTTTATTTTCAGTATCGCCCTTATTTAGAGCAAACTGACCGTTAGAAATCACATGATCAGCAAAAATTTGCTTAACCTTTGACTCAAGCTCTTCAACAGTAAAGTTATTCATATCATTCTTAAGCTCAACAAAAGCTTCATTTGAGCAAAGAATTTCAAACTCTTTTCTATCAAAGATTTCATCCTTTTTTGCCTTAAGCTCAGCTGCATCATAATTATCTTTAAATTCCTTTAGTGCAGCATAGTTCTTTCTCATGCTTTCGAGTTCATCTTTTTCTTCCTGAGTAACAAACTCACGATATACTTGTACTGGATCTCCGCTAAAGCTAATTACGTCTTTACGCATTTTATAATTCTGCTTAAATGCATCATTACTCATCCAATCCTCGTAATAGAAGAAACCGTCATAAACAGAGTGTGCTACATAATAATGCGCACCATCACCATTCATTGCATTTAAAAGATTTTGAATACCATATCTGACATCTTCGTGAGAAATTTTAAAACTAATTGTAACATCTTCTAGCTCAAATTCCTCTGAGTCAGAATCTTCTTCTTCAATTAAAGACTCTTCTACAACAACTTCTTCTTCACTTGTTTCTTCTTCGGTAAGCTCTTCTGCAGAGCCTTCTTCAAATTCTTCTTCGGTTTCTACTTCAACTACTTCCTCAGCAGTTTCAGTTTCACCAAAGTGCTCTTCAAAAATAGCATCAAGCTCTTCGTCATTCAAGCCTTCAAATTCAAAGTCAATAGAATCACGCTCAACACCATACTTCTCTAAGAGTTCCTCAAAATGGCCCATCTTATTGCTCACCTCCTCCTGATTAATGTTGTTATTTATAGTAAACATAGAAAGAGTTTCATTCAACTTCTCCAATGTTTCTATCAATTTATCTTGACAATTTGCAAACATACTGTTCTTTTCTTCACTGAAATTATCAATAGTAATTCTACTGCCTTCCATTCCCTCCTGAATAACAGTTTCACCATCCTGTTCGTAACCTAAGATAGTTACTCCACGGAATGAAAACTTATCAATAGATAAATAATCCTCAGTT
>JAEIGA010007147.1_pt1 | contig 16989 bp, 37 predicted proteins | sample 9270691 | NCBI WGS metagenome assembly JAEIGA01 (sample SAMN17057246, study PRJNA624740) | gut metagenome | biome: biome; isolation source: fecal sample | host: Bos grunniens | place: China: Xizang | collected 2019
GGTCATTGCAAAATAAACCAAGAGCAAAGGCCACACAACAGATACGAGTACCATTCTGAAGCTACTCTCTTCAAGTTCTATAGAGGCGCAAAACACCATTGTAGCAAACACGCCTATCAAATATATAATCAGCCAGATCATGATTATTTCTCCTTTTGTTTAACATAGTATTGTTTTCAAAGCATTGAACCTATCGTCTCGCTTTCTTTGGTCCTCATTAAACCATTCTTCAAGACGGTCGGAATTGCGCAATGTCAAGCATATCCCTTGGTTGAGACATCCTCTGGTAAACATTACTTTCTTTATATGCATGACATCGCTTTTATTGATGATCATGTCATTAAAAAACAGGAATTCTTTTGTTGTCATATTACTTCTCTTCCACTATTCTTTCTGGATTATTACAAGTCTGTTCAAATCCTTGTCCATTAAGGAAAATCTTATAAAACGCACAGTAGCCCTGAAAATCATCATAGTGAGGGCATAAGCAACAAGCCCCTCTTAAATCTTTTTTCATCACAACAACTCCTTTCTTACAGGTTTATTTACAAAACTTATAACATTTCTGCAATTAGGACATTTTATTTCTAACATATTGCATTTACGACCTATAATGGACAAATCAATTTCAGCATCTCTTTCGTCACATTCAAATACACATTGACACCTGTCACAAGTAACCTTGTATATGTCAACTTCCTTCTTTCCTTCTTTAATTATCTTAATAGCCATATTACAACAACTCCTTACAAATTTCAATATCTGGGTCGAAGTTCTCCTTGAAAGCATCTCGCATTTCTCTAGTTGGGAATGTGAGGATGTAATTGATATATCCAAGGCCACCAAAAGTCTCAAATACTTTAGTGCTTGTAATTACATATTTCTTAGTATCATCATCCAACCAATCAGGTGACCAAGGTTTCCCCAATCCCATCTCCTCTCCTGCTATCTTCCAGTAGGCATCACGGCAGATGAGGGGTTTACGGAATGAGTTTAAAAGTCTATCAAGATTCTTGCGATAGATTATCTCTGATGTGTCAAGCATATTGTCAAGAATATCCAAGTCACGTACTGCAATATTAAGTTCCTTACAGCACTCCTCATAAGTCTTCGGATACTCTTTTTTCTTCTTCTCCAAGACTATCTTCGTTGCGTTGATTACATTGCCGTTCTCATCTTTGAGTACATGGTCTTTTGGTAGAGTAAAAACCTCTCCAACTATAAGACAACTTGTGGTTATTTCTTTTGTATTCATTTCTCAATCAATTTAAGTTCAACTTCCTGCGGTGAGTTCTCGAAGGTCACTTCGGGGAAATTGTCTCTTCCGATATAACCTCGTAAGTCTCCGTACCACGCATCAGCAATATCCATATAAGAAGGGTTTGGTCTTTCGTGAATTGAAAGGTCTCCTCTCTTCGTTCTACATATCCAAAGTTTCATACTATCCCTCCTTTAACTCAAAAACAAGTCTCTCTATTAACGAAATCTTTGCACATAGTTGAATGTCTCTTTCGTATATTCTCGGCTCTGTATCTAAGTTATTTTCATAGCCACATTTCAACTCACGCAATTTGTCAATCATATCCTTGCGACCTTGCTCATATCCCCAATATGCTCCATCTTTGAATGCTATTTCTACATATTTGCGATTTGCGTCAACATAAGCAGAACAGCCACTATCGTTTAGTATTCTATCTTCTATTCTCATACCAAATACTCCTTGTTAAAATACCCTTCCTTGATTAGCCATTCGATGCGTTCACATAGCGCATCATATATCGGTAGCATCTTACTTATCACATAGTAAGGATACTGTGTTTTAGAAACCATCTCAATAAGCCTATTCAGGCTCCAAGCAGGGATGTCATCTATGTCAAACGAAGGGACTTCTTCAAATATATCGTTAACATATACCCTATCTACTCCGTATAAATCAGAATAGTATATAGCCATATCCGCAGTCTCCTTCTTGAGACCTAATGCCAACAATTTCTCACTTTGAACACGAGAAGTACAGACTTGAGATTTGAAATTGAATTTAGTTTCCATGTTACTCCTCCTTCAACGCATTTATAAATAGTTCATATCCGCTTGCAAAGGCATTCAATACCCTTATCTGCTCTCGCCTTGACAAGTTCTCAAACTGAACAACATTGTCGTTGCCATCCTTGAACTGATAGCCTACCAAATCATCTATTTCTATCTCTATTTTCATTTCTCTTCCTCCTTTTCTTCAATTTCAATCTCAAGAATATCCCCTGCATTAAAGTTCAGATAATACTCATGGAAGTAGGTTATCACTTTAATCTTGCAGTCCTCGGCTTTTACTCTTGTTTTCATATTAGTTGCTACGAATTAACTTCAATCCCTTTACCAATTTCTCGGCAAAGCATATTGCTATCTCTGCCACTTTTTTATCGCAGTCTTCAGTGGAGCATCTTATGCTCTCAAATCCCACTGGGTTAGACATGATCCCATGCATAGCGGATATAGCTGCTTGGTGTGTCAGCCTATCCCAGTAGTCTGGTGTGTCTTTGTCTTTTTCTGCATCGCCAAACCCATCCATATATCCTTGGTTATACAAGGCTGTTTCAATTCCTGCTTTCATACTACTCTTCTCCTATTGCTAATTTCATGCGTTCTGTATGTACCAACCACCTTGCCATTTCGTCAGTTGCTTCATCATAAGTAGCGAAGAGTTCTCTCTCGCTTACCCATACGTAGTCGTAGTCTATTCTATAGATAGAGCAGATGAAAAGTCCGTCTTTAGTTAAAGCATTTTCAACCGATGCTCTTATCTCTTGAATCTTGGTGGGGATTATTTTCCTTTCCTTCTTTTGTACAAGGAATACCTCTTGCCCTAAATCGAACTTAGTCTCTATTGTCATATCCTATCTCCTTAAATCGTTATGTCTCCAATACTCCACTCCCTTGATTTCGCTTCCATCTTGCCAGAGAAAGGCTTTCTTGTTGGCATCGTAGAGAACGATATTCACATAGTCATATCCGTCTCCTACGTCCATTAGCACTACGACTGTAGACTTATGGTCAGGTAGTCTGTCTTTTACTGAAATCCACTCGCTCATTACTCTTCCTCCTTATCTAGTGTAATTTTGATTTTTACTTTAGTTGGCCCAGATTCAAATGTGATCTGAGGAAATTGACCCGTTGGTAATGTCTTGTTCTTCTCGGCTATCCAGAAACCTCCAACCTTCTCAGGACGAGAGGTCGATATGGTTAGCAGCCCGGTAGAACTTCTTGCTAACCATGCATGCATTGTCAGATCTTCCTGTGGAAGAGGGTCAAGCCTTGCTACTACCCTATCTACCATACCTTGAAGCGTAGGATAAATGCCCATCTGCTCCTTCAGCATCTTGATATAATGGATAATCGTAGCGTGGTGCTTGCCTAAGAACTTGCCCACTTCAGTTCGGCTATAGCCTTCCATCTCGCATGCAATCAAGGCAAAGGTTTGCTTTACCATGAAAATTTGGTGTGTCCTCTTATCCTGATTCTCCTTCCACATCTCTTGGCTTACATTGAGGGTATCAAGAGTACAAGAGAGGATATGTTCTAAGCTACGCCTCATTGAACTTCATCTTTAAAAACTCCATAACGTCTTTACAGAGAGAGCCAATCATTGCTTGTACCTTCTCCGATGACGTGAGGTCAACTCTGTCAGATACCGGGAAATACTTTGCAAATTCATAGCTATTCTTGCACACGGATGCAATGAGAGGGTTGTCCGTCTTCTGGTGCCACTTGTTTCGATACATATCGCTATGGATATGCTGAGCCATCTGAGATAATGCGTTGCTTGTAAAGACAGAAGCGAGTATCTTCTTTTCCTCGAAGGAAGCATCAGGAGAGAAGACTCCCATGACAGTAGTCTTAAGCATCACCATCTTGTTGTGGATATAGTCCTCGAACTCGTCCATCTGATCAGTGATGAACTCAATCTGGTCTTGATTGAATGCCATGAAGAAATCAGAGTGGAACTTGCGATAGCTATTCTTCCAGCGAGTCAGAGCCTCCCTGGTCTTATGTTTACATTTATAGTCCTTTACATCTTTGCAGTATACCTGGTATGAGGCATCCATGAGATAGAAAGGCATCATCATGCGGACATCATCTCTTGCTGTGCCGGAGAGCCTCATATGCTTATGTGCTAGCCACGTATCTACAATCTCTCTATTGGTAATCATAGGTTAAACTTCTTTAATGGTTATGCCCAGAAAGGCTCTCATCATCTTTTTCTTAAGGAGATATTCTTTAGTGCGATAACCTTTCGTATCGAGAATGATTTCGTTTCCATCCTGGTCTTTATAAACAAAGTCCGCTACGTAATAAGCAGCTCTCTGAACACATTTAGTAATAGTCTTGACCTTGGTCTTCAGCTGTATTGTTTCTTCCTCGTATACAGCCGGGATGATCTCGAAAGGCACTTGCATACGAAGGTCGGAGATGAGTCCTTCCTCTTGCATCGACTTCAGTCGGATATATCTGTACATCTCCTTCTTGGAGTCGAATTCCAAACCATCATATGCAACCTTCTTGCTTCCGTATTTTGATTTTCTCTTTGCCATATATCATTCATCAAAAAGAGAGAGCTGAGTGCCTTGGCTCTTGGCTTTGGCATCCAGCTCCTTCTCTCGTCTTCTTGCGTTGTTGAATATCAGTCTTATCTGACGAGTTCGGTTCTGAATCATGAACCCTCTACATTTACCGCTGGCCTCTTTGTCAATCTCCGCTTGGAGCCTCATGAGCTTGGCAACTTCGCGGTCGGTCAGTTTCATGATATTATTTTATGAATTTACTTGCATCAATAAAAGTTCCGCTTGCGCCAGCTACGACAGGTGTCTTTCCATCCCATTTTTCCAGGGCTTTCATATTAATTAGGGCAGGTGAAAGAGATGCAGATACCGTTCTATTATAATATGCTTCTGCATCGGCATTAATTTTCTTGGCATCTGCATTACCCTTTGCTATAGCCACTTTCTTTGCAACCTCCGCCTCTGCCACTAAGACCTCGTTTTTGATTCTAAGTTCCTCTTGTTGAGCTCTATTTTTGGCATTAATTGATTCAACAAGTGCGCTAGGATACTGAATACCTGTTGTTACCTTAGATACTACAAAGTTCTCTTTTCCAAGTTCCTCTGCAAGCCTTGACTCGATAGCGTTCTGAAACTCCGTCTGCTTACTAATAAGGTCGTTATCCTTGCGAGCATTAATCTCTTCTTTGAATGCATCTTGAATTATTGGAACGAGGGTCACGGTTAGTATTTCATCAAGTTCTTTTCTATACTTAACAAAGACTTCCGGTGCTGCTCCACTCTTGATAGAAAGCATGATAGTTGGATCAAAAGTGAATACCGAACCATCTTGCGAGTTGAATGAGAATGGCTCATAGTCCACTGTCTGAACGAATGTGGGGTACTCATATACTGCAGTGGTAAAACCATTGTACCAAACTGCTCCTGTTACAAGTTCTACTCCGTCAACTCCTTTATCATCTCCGTAGAGGTTAACCTTGATTCCCTCGTGACCCGCGTCTACGCGAGTATAACATGAAGTTAAGCAACAACAAACAAAAAGAAGGGTTGCGATAATGTTAATTGTTCTTTTCATTTTTGTAAGATTTAAAAGTTGTATAAAATTTAGTTTTAATGGTGATCAGAACCACCAAGCAAAGAAGGATGAAACCTATGAAGTTTAATAGTGTATCTGCAGATGAAACAAGCTCTAAAGCCAGATTAAAGCAGGCTATTGCTATGATAAAACAAATAGCAATACGCAATATCTTAGAAGTGGATTTTATAAACTCTTTCATATAGGAATATCAAAAAGGCATATCATCGTCCTCTGGTTCTCCGGCAGGCGGTATTGGAGTAGATCCGTAGTTGTTGCGATACTGCGGCTGCTGTGGTTTCTGCTGCTGTGCTGGAGCCGGAGTCTGCTGTGGCTGCTGGTTGTTGTCCTTCTTTCCAAGGAGATCAATCTTCTCAGCGATGATCTCAGTAACATACCTCTTGTTTCCGTCCTTGTCTTCCCAGGATCTTGTCCTGAGTTTTCCTTCAACGTAGAGTTGAGATCCTTTCTGAACGTACTTCTCGCAGAGTTCTGCGTGATTCCACGACACGATGTTGTGCCAGTCTGTGTTTGTGACAAGATTACCAGTGCGGTCTTTGTATCTCTCGTTAGTAGCGAGAGAGAGAGTCGCACATTTCCTTGGTCCATTCTGACCATCGAAGGACTTAATCTCCATTGAGCCCACCGATCCGATGAGCATTACTTTGTTTAAACTCATATTTGTAAAATTTTAATGTTTGTATCTATTCTTGTTGTTCTCGATTCTCAGGCAACCACACGACTTTGTGGTTCCGTTCTTGACTAGGCTTCCGACCACATTGAATACCGTTCCGTAGTCGCATCGTACTTTCCATACTGAGTTGCGGTTCTCGTTTACTCCCATCCATTCAAGGAATGTGAGCCTGTGAATCTTCCGCCCGGTCAGATCATCGAAGTTGTATGCTCTTTTCATTATGCAGGTTATCTATGCATTGAAATATTCTATACATCACTTGCGGCACTATAGCATTACCATATGCTTTCAAAGATTCGTTTCTCCACTTTGCGAAAGAAATGGTAAGGCTGTCCACATCAAAGGGAAGCCCATCATTTCCTCTGTGAACAGGGGAGACAGCCGGGAAGTCACGCCATCTCTCTTCAGGCCGGAGTCCTTCTCCATGCGCTCCACAGCATCCGGCAAAGTCTCTCCGTATATGCATCCGCTCCCCTCCTTCACTACTCCTGGATTCGTCTTGCCCTTCCAATCTCTCGCTGATGGAGTTGGCAACATCCCTGATCCTGCCATCGCTGAAAGGCTCTGCCACATTTGCGAATTCGGATTGTAAGTGTTTGACCATTTCACACCCTCCCCTGCTGTCGGAGTCGGAAGAAGCTCTTTTGCCCTCGGATCGTACATTATTTGGCTCTCCAAGCTCCCATACTTCGTTCCGTTCTGATACCCGTTCTTCCCCGCTCTTTCTCGCATCTTCTCCGGCTTCTCGCAAGTCATTACGGCAGTCGGTGTTATGAGCAATAATGAAGACTCTGTCTCGTCTGTGCGGTGCTCCGACAGCGCAAGCCGGAATAAGCATCGGCTGGACTGAATATCCCTTTGACTCAAGATCACTGCAGATGCGTTCGATGGTAAAGGCATACTCAGCTCTGAATCGGTGAACTCCGTTATCCTCTTCGAACAAAGAGGCTTCACCTCCCATGTCAGTAATCTCGCAGGACTCCACCATAGTGGTGATTCCAGCAACATTTTCACCAATGACCCAAGTTGGCCGGACTTCGCCAATAACGCGGAGCATTTCCGGCCAGAGATATCGGTCGTCTGTCTGCCCCCCCCTTTTACCTGCATAGGAAAAAGGCTGACAGGGGAAGCCTCCGGTGAGGACGCTAATTTTCCCTCTGTATTTTGTAAAATCTGTCTTTGTGATGTCTTCATAACTATCTGAATTAGGAAACCAATAGTCGAGAATTGCCCGGCCAAATGGGTTTATTTCGCAATGAAAAACATTCTCCCATCCCACCATGGCAGCAGCAATCTCGGGTCCACCGATTCCGCTAAATAAACTTGCGTGTGTCATTTTATCATACCTTTTAATCGTCTTCTCTCCATCTCCGCTCTCTTCTCATCGCGGCATACGTCATCATTCCTCACGGATGCCCAGAATTTACAGCAGATTCCATCGTATTGTCTGGTCTTGTGTTTTCTAAAGTGACCGCATCTGTGACATTTCATGACTGTTCTAAAAAAGAGAAGCCTGCAGGTGGATTGGTCTCCATCTTCAGGCTCCGTTGTGTTTCACTATTGTAATAAGCTACATTGCTTCCGCGTTCAACGACATATCCTCGTTTTCTGAGATAATGTCGAGTCCAGATTTGCTTCTTTGGTCTCTTAACGACATTCAGTTTCGTCTGTCGAGGAAGCCCATACAAGGCTCTTGCTTTTTCTAGTCTGAAGGTTTCCCTTCGAGACTGAGTGCAGTTAATAATCCTCTCAGCGTTCTTCTTCTCTCCGTATCTGTCTACATTGGTTTCTCCCTTCTTGAACCAGAATTCTTCTCCTCTCGGTATGCGATAGCCTTTCGGTGGATAAGTTCCGTTGATGAGATGCGACCTATTGGCGGCTGCTGCAGCATCGAGCTGAATCTTTTTCATAAACTGCTGAGACTTCTTCAATCCTCTTTTGCGTGCCAATCTCGTTACTGATATCGGAGAGATGCCGAACCTTTCAGCTATTTCCTCGTTCTTGGTGTGCTTGAAATGTTTCTGCAGCCAAGCTTCCTGCTCATCTGTGAGGACCAACGCTCCGTACTTACCTCTCTTCGATGTAGTAAACATCTTTTTCATAGTCGTATCTCAGAAAGTTATGTCCGGGCTCATATCCAAGCTTCTCGAAGAATCTACAAAGTTCATCGTAGGATCTTGCTCCCATGCCTGTCACCCCTCTGTAGCATTTCCATATCACTCCGGCTAGTTGCTTCATGGTGTATCCGGGGAAGTTTCTATTGAGAAGCGAGTAGAGTCTTACCGACATCGAGAAGGAGGTTTTATCGAGGACCTCATGTACGGTCATATCATCATAACAATTGATTCCTTTCGAGAGGAAAGGCTGTGGGTTATTGTTGAGCCTCTGGGCTAACAAGTCAGCAAGGGTTTCAAGCTGCTCTTGTGAGAATTGTAGTTCTATTGTCATGGATTTAATGTTTTATTTTCTAAATGTTGGGTTCGTGTATACGATGCATTTCATCATCTCGTTGAATCTGTCAGCTATGCGGTCTCCGTATTTCTCTCTGATCTGCTTCGGAGTAAGATTCGTGGTGATGAAGGTGAAGAGCTGCTGACGATAGCGGTGTTCCAGAATCTCGATGACCGGGTTGATTGCGTTACCGAAGTCCAGAACCTCGGTAGGTTCCAATCCCATGTCATCAATGCAAAGAACCTGGGCTCTCTTCGCCTCGTTCATGCAGTTCTCGTCCTTGGCTACCTGAGTCAGTCTTCGCGCAGAAGTCTGCTGGATATTGAGGGGATTGATGCTGCCTTTATTCCTCCGGCTGAGAGCATCAAGGTATCTGGCCACAGAGACGAAAGCATTCATTGTGGTGGTCTTTCCGTTTCCGCAGTTTCCGCAGAGAAGGATGCCGCACTTGGTAGACTTGTTCGTCATCGCTACGGCTGTACTCCAGAGGTTGTCGTTGACCTCCTTGATCATGTCGCAGACCGCTCCTCTCTTAGCAACCTCGGATGCGTAAGCGGCTTGTAGCAGATTGAATGCTTCCTCTGTAGAGCAGCTCCATCTAAAAAGTTCCCTGGTAGTCCTCTGGCGAGTTAGCCACGACTTGAACTCCTCTACGTTGATTTGTCCGGCTGTTGTTTCCATCGTTTCTTTCTTTCTGAATTGTTATCCTTGCCCATTGTATGAAATGCCCCTTGAAATCGGTATAGTCTCGGTGCGTCTGTCCTTTATGCTGAAACTCCAGAATCCATCGGTCGAACAACGACTCACACTCGCTTACTGACTTCAGATGGAGTATCATGCAAACATCTGTCCACATCCCCTCTTCTCGGTATCTCCTGATGTATTCATCCTCACGTATGTACGTGTGCGTGTGCGCGGTAGTAGTCTTAGATATATATTCTTTATCTTCTTTAATATTCTTAGTTTCGGATACCTGTCGTGTCAGCCTCGTGTCAGTTTCGTGTCGTACATCGTGTCGCACCTCTGCTTTCTTGTCCTGATAACTATCATAATTACAGATAGTTAGAACGGATACATTGCGTGTCACACTTCGTGTCAACATTTGGTCTTCGATAAGCAACGTCACGAATCTGTCTGCTGTCTTCTTACTTGTCTGCCATAACTCAGCGAGGTAGGAAAGACTGGCAACAACCTGCCCTCTTTTCACCTCCAGGAGTTGGTTTCCGACAAGCATTTTTCTGTCTTCATGCTCGACTTCCAAAAGAAGGAGCACCCACCATCCAAGCTTCTCAGGATGCTTCGCTAACCAGTGGTCTGCGAGATCTCTGTATACCTTTATCCACCCTGCCATTATAAGTAACTCCTATACCTTTGAATTTCCATTTCCGCTTGCTGTAAGAGGCTTTCCTCATCCGCTGAAGGAAGGTAGCATCCGAGCTCAGAACTCGCCCAATTTCGCAGTTTTTCTATCGATTTGGACATCTCTTCCTTGGTCAGTTCCTTTGAGCTTCTGAGCGTCTCTATCTTGCCTATTATCTTGTCTTCTTTAGTGACTACGAAGATGTCTGGATTCACAAGCCTCTTGTAATAGTATTCCTTTATATAAGCCATCGTAAGGCCTTGGTCTAGAGCCAAGATGCCAAGAAGACAATGCAGGTAACTATTCTGCCTTATCGAGCGATGAGTCTTCTCAACGAGTTCCACCTGCTTGCCTTGGGCAAACAGATGGTTGACTCGCATCTTAAACTTCTCTCTGTCGAGCGGCTTGCTTAAATCGTAGATCATTTCATTATCACTGACCAGTTCTCTTCCATTGTGGCACCAGGAATCTGGATACCATCCTTCTTGATCATGTCCTTGATGATGGTCTTGTTGACCTTGAAATCAGGAAGAGAGATGTAAGGCGGAAGCGTCTGCCTGAACTCCTCGAGAGTGAACTGATAAGGAGCAAGAATAGACTCGTCATCTGTCACTGTCTTCTCGCTACGTCTGAGAGAGAACTTGGTGAGCTGACCATCGAGCTTGCTGATGCCGTTAGTCTGCATCGAGAACTTAACGCGCTCCTTTAGTCTGTCTACAGCGTTGGTAGCAGTCTTCTTCAGTGCCTGGAGTCTCTTGATCTCCGCATCAATAGCAGCGGATGCTGAATCAAATTTGCGAATCAATGCTCCGTATCCGTCTGTCTTTGCTACAAGGCTAGCAGTAGTCTCTGTCATTGCCTCTTCAAGTTCTGGTGTGAGCTCTCCCCCATTCTCCCAGAGAGCATCCTCAATCGCAGCCATATCAGCTGTCAACTGAAATAAGTTTCTTGCGTCCATATTATCTTCTGAATCTTTGGTTTCCTTTCTTGTCGTTGATGATGAGTTCGATGATGTTTCCGTCATCATCGTAAGCGATGTGAGCCACATAGAAGCTCTGAGTCATCTGGTGAGTAGTCTTGCCGTTGAATGACTTCTCCTTGAACTCTCCTTCTGTTAACTGGATGTAGATGTTAGGAGCGGTGTAAAGTTCTCTTCCGATACCGACATTGAATCCGGCTCTCTTGAATGCATCAGATGCCTGACCTTTCTCCTTCTCCGTGTTCGACTCAGTTCCGACATCTTGTTTGCTTACCCACATCCTCTTGTCCGCATCCCAGATGCTGATGGTGCAGTAGAGTCTTCCATCAATAATCTCGTGGCTCCTCTGCCAGTTCATTGATCCGAAGGTTTCATCTAACAGCCTCATATCCACTCGTGCATCCTTGTAAAGGAGAAGGGAAGCAAAAACGCTCCCCTTCGCATTCTTAGCACACTGAGCAGCACGAACCTCTATTTCGTCTGCTCTAAGTCTTCTTATAGCTCCCATTAAGCACAGTCTTTAAGTTCCTCTGTTTTTTTTCGAGTATCCGCCTCATTCTGTCTCATGGCTTCCTTAATGCTCTTGGAGATATCGAAGGAGTCACTCAGACCAGAGATGATCTTGTAAGCCTCGTTTGCGATAGTCTTGTAAGATGCGTTTCCGTCCTGGACAGTGATTCGGAGTTCATCGCCAGTAATGTAATGAGAAAGTGAGATGGTAACATCATAACGCTTCTCGTCCATGAAATTGTCAGCGAGTTCAGATAAGATGTCTCGCAATTCTTCGTTGGTAACAAATTTTTCCATATCTTTGTAACGGATTTAATGTAGAGGGCTGTTCTTCCGTCTGGAAGGCAGCTCTCATTTTGTTTAACATAAGTGGTGGGAAGAGCAGGAATCGAACCTGCGTCAGAAATGCGTACGCCACTCCCAAGCCTTAACCACTCAGCCATCTTCCCAGATGGGGCGCACCCTTACCCCAATAAAGCCCTATTGATAATTGTTGTTATACTTATGGGTGCATTGTATTCAAGAAAAGGCAAGCCCCAGAGGTGAGCACTCCGGGAAAGAACATAAACGTACAAAGTAAATGAATCAAAAACATCTAATGAAAAGTATCTCTCGCTCACATCGCATCACTGCGACCTCGCTTGCCTTTAAGCGTCAGTCTCTATCGTCATCGAAAGAGTCATTCATTGCATACTCATATAATCTGAGATCGTGCTCATATTCCTCGAATGTCTCATAATCCGAAGGAAGCGGTGCTGAATATCCGAATGCCATATGTTATCCCTCCAAAAGTTCTAGTTCCAGTCTGCAGCTCTCTGAGAATGTGGCTCTGCGGAACATCGGAAGCATCTGAGCTGCTTTGACCGCTCCTACTGTATCCTTCAGGGCATCGATGAGATTCTCTCTCTTGCACTTGATTGCGGTTCCATCTGCGTGGATGAACCACTTGTCATAATCGCTTTTCATTTCACTTCCTCCTGTCTGCCTAAGAGATAGTACAATGTGAATGGGATAAGGAAGAATATCGCTCCGAAGTTGAAAGCGTATTGGATTCCTCTGGAAAGATCGAAGCAAGTCATCATTCCGTCAGCAACAATAAGATAGAATACTGCGAGCAGGAACAAGCCTGCAAGAACTCTGAAAATTGTTTTCATATATAAAAGGATTTAATGTTCGTCATCTCGAGTGCAAATATTGAAAACGCCTGAACCAGCAAAGGCTATTGCAACCCCAAAAAACATCCAGTGCGAAAGAACGCCATGAACTACATAAAGCAAAGCAGCGATTAAGAATAAAACGCCTGTTATTAGTCGAATGTTACTAATTTTCATATATAAAGGATTTAATGTCTCGTCATCTGTATTAGTGGGTTTGAACACTGTGGAATCTCGCTATCTAGAATAACGAGACCCACCCTACATTACGATATAAATCATCATGCGCTAACTCGTGGGGTTACTTGATCCTTCTCTCGCACTATTCAACTGCTAGGCTGTCACCTTGTCCACTCCGACTCCTGTCGTTCTTTTTCCCAGACTACTTCTGCCCAGATGCATTTGCATCCCAATCTTACTCGATGAGGCTCGTCCATCCTCAGTGCGTTTATACCGCCAGCACCATTCGGTCTTGGTGAGTAAAGGTCCGGTCAGAGACCTCTACCCTAATTTCTTATGATCCAGGAAGCCTTGACTGCTTCCGCGCTCTGCAAGGACTCTATCTCGGCTATCGAGAAATGCAACTTGGCATTCTTGCCTACTCCCTTCTTCTCTCCGTGGAGCCTTCCGGCCAGATAGTGATCCTTGAACCATTTGCCGTATCGCTTCACCGCCTGAGAGTAACTGATGTCATCCTTGGTAAGGCCAACCTCTTTGAGAACCCTCTTGACTGCTACTGCTGCAGTCTCGTCAAGCAACCTCTGGAGATCCATTGTTGACAGAGTGATGTTACCTGCGTTGTTCATACTAGTAAGGGAATAAAGTCCAGTGACGAGTATTGATATTGTATTTGTTGTTGAGATGATTTGAGATCTTGACTCTCTCGCTTGCAGAACTTGGAATGCGAGGTCCGAGCTTCCAGTTGTAGATGCACTGCATTGATCTCTTAAGCTTCTGCGCCAACTCTCCCTGCAGTTCAACCCATTGCTTCTTAGTTAGCCCGGCACATATCTCAGGAAAAGTCCTTGTATCTAGGGAATTATTTTCTAAATTTGCCATCTGATGAAAAAATTAAAATGGTTTTAAAAAACTATTTACCTTTCGTTTGACAATGCAAAGGTAAACAAGTTTACTTGAATAACAATAGTTTTTGTAAACTTTTTAACAAAAATTAACAAATCTGAATTGCTATGGTGGATATTAGAGCGTTTATCTATGTTAACAATATCCCTCAGAAGGATATTGCTGAGTATCTCAGTGTGTCCAAAGGCTACATTTCCCAAGTAATTAGCGGAAAGAAGGAGCTTTCGGAGAGCAATTTAAGTAAACTTGTTAACAACCCTTACGGATGGGATGTAACAATGTTAACTACTCAATCGCGTGACGAGGTGGTGGAAGGGCAAGAAAGTAAATGCGAAACGGACATCGCGGACAGACTCCTGGCTATCATCGAAGACCAGAAAAAGGATATCCAGATGCTTCTGGAAATGCTCCGCGATAAAGACTACGAAATAAAAAGGCTCAGAGATGAGCTGGATGAAAGCAAAAAGGGCATTGCACCAGGTGCAGATCGTTCTTTGTCTGCCGATGCCGTCTGAGGCATTCATTGCAGAGATGATGTTCGCATTCATGACCTATGAGATAGGCGGTACTGCGAACATTATAATAAGTGTGCCAAACTGAATTTTCACGAAATAAATATTTGAATTATGAGTATACTCAAGAAAATTGGCGATAATCCCAATGGTGGAATCTTGTATGCTTTATTCCTCTTGTGGTTAGCTATTATACTCGGAATCCCAGCATTGATATGGAAAGACTCCACTGTCAATCTTTGCGGAATCATAGCTGTGTGTGCAACCATCTACTTGACGGTTCTAGACCAATTCGATATTCCTTTCGTAAAAAAATACCCTCTGACATTTGTTCACGTATGCTATGTGGTAATATATGCTATTGAAATGGTTGTATGTATTGCAATTGGGAAAGACTCGGAGATATTTTCAAGTATAGATGCTTCGTTGACTTGCTTATTTGTAGCACTAATAGTCGACATAATGCACCTTGACAAAAATAAAGGAGAATAAGTATGAACGATGAATATAGATGGCTTCAAAAGCTAACAAACAAAACCCTCAAAGATGTCTTTGAGGGAAAAGTCGCAGAGGTTATATTGGATTACAAGATTATCTATAAAAGCTTTGCTGGGGAGGACATAAGGCAAAGAAGAGAGGTCATAACTGAAAATATGCCTGCTAATTTCTATTTTGAGTGTCCTAATCCAGAATGTACGGAAAAATGTATTTATATAACCGATATGGTAAAAGATGTGATAAGAAGACGTGATACCACTTTTTCTTGTGTGACCACATGTTCCGGTAAAAACGCTCGAGATCACTCTCATCAAAGGTGCGATGTTCGAGTCGAATGCACGATTCAGATTCAGTATAATCAATCCTAGAGAAGAGATCACGTATTGCAGTCATCGTAGCGACCTTTAATTTCATTTGCTCTTCGTTTGTCAAATTAAAATGATGCCATTCACCATTTAATCTACTAAGCCTTAGAAAAAAGAAAAATAAATCATCTGATTCAAATGTACCGATGTTGGGTATAGTTATCTTACTCATACCAGTGCAGAACTAAAGTGAAATACTATTTATGAAGGTGCTGAAATGTGTTCCGGTCAAACTGCTCCTGACCATCCGAATCAGCGATGTGGCGGACAGCTCTCATACAAGATAACTCTTCTGTATAATGAATCTTGTCTCTGAGGAATGCTCGGATAGTAGTGGCCGTATGAGTAATAAGCTTGGCATAATCCTCTTCATTGAGGTCACAATGCCACAAGGTTACAATGCTGTCAAGGTCCAGAAGAAACATTGAGAGATCCTTGACTTTAACCTCACCGACTTTAGGGATGACAATCTCGTCCATATATATACCTATTTAGCACGGCAATGTTACAAGAAAAATACCACGAATAAACTTTATGTTTAACTCTCAGGTGTAGGAAGTGCTCCGGCACAACAAAGGGTAGGACGAAAATCCTACCCTTACTTATTTGATCGGAGACCAATCGAACTCAGCCAATAACTTCTCGTTGGCTTTCCTATGTATCTCCCAGTCCGGCTCGATATACACGTCCGCCATCCTCAGGTTACCAACGTGACAGAGCATCTCGTCAATCGTGGCCTTCTCTATGCCTACCCTTCTCGCTATACTGGCAAACGAGTGTCTGGCGGCATACATCGTGAACTCCTCGACTCCCCTTCCCTCTCGCCATCTCCTGATAGCATTGTTCGCGTTAACCGTAAAAGTGTTGTAATCCTTGTATCGCCTATGGAAGGTAAACATATGAATGCCGTCAGAATCACGATTCCTTTCGATTATAGGCATTATCTCATCCGAAAGGTATACATGGTGCTCCGCAGCATCTGCGCGTCTTCCTCGCGTCTTTCTCCTATTGTAAATGAGCCATCTTCCCTTGGCCGGAGCGCAAGTGTACAGATCAGCAAGATTCATCCCCTCTAAAGCAAAGCTCAGCAAGAAGACCTCGAGTATAAATTTCTCCGCTCCCTTGGCCTTGGCTGACTCATCGATAATCATCTGGATGAACTCCTTAGACTTATTCCTCCTCTTAGGCGGCTGTTGTTTGGGAACATCGTAATACTCGAAAGGGTTGTTCGGAATCCTGAAGATATCCAGATCCGGCTCGTTGAACTCCTTCCTAGCTAGTCCGTAGATATGGCGGATACATCCAAGGTACTGGCTCAGAGCTCTGCACTCTCCCTTGACAACCTTAGACATCCTCGTCTCTCCCTTGCGGAAACTCGACACGACCTTGGGCTCCTTCCTGATGAACTCCTCAAACGAGCGAAGGAACTTCACAGTAATATCGGAGATATCAAGAGTGTGACCTCTCATGTATCTTGTCAGCGCATTGGCGGCAGTAATATACAGTCTCTCGCTCGCTCCCTTGGTCGTAGCCTTCTGACGCATATACTCTATAAAATCTAGACGGAACTTCTTCTTGGTCTCAGCCTTGGCATCTATCACCTTAATAAGATCATCTACCTCCATTCCCTGGAGTTCAAGGAAGTCGATCTCAGCACAGATGTCCTGCATCTCCTTGGCGATGTCATATGCCTTCCTTCTCACCGGGCCCTCTCTGAAATCTAAGTCCTTGGTCAAGTCCTTCTTCTCTGCATAC